>Ga0154556_1069_pt1 | contig 6093 bp, 4 predicted proteins | sample RifGroF2_FD_105699 | JGI IMG/M metagenome (GOLD analysis project Ga0154556, IMG submission 105699) | Bacteroidetes bacterium GWF2_41_61 | reverse complement strand
TACAACAACACTGTTGTATGGATGAAGTTGGCATTGAATAAATTCAATAAATAATATAGCCGGCTTCATTTAAATGGGGCCGGTTTTTTTATGTATAACTTAATAACATTTAAACTATGAAGATTTTAAAATTCGGAGGTTCGTCTGTTGGCAATAAAGAGATCGTGCAATAAAATTGCTTATATTAGCGAGAGAGGCCTTTACAAAGCTGAGCCGGAGAGAATTGTGGTAGATTGTCACGGTACAACTCCATTTAATAATTTGAGATCAAGTAATAACATATTGTCTTTCAGAAATAAGTATTGTAATGAGAACTAAAAACAAAGAGATAAGGGTTTTTGCCCCGGCCACCGTCTCCAATATTGCTTGTGGTTTTGATATTATGGGGTTTGCTATTGATATGCCGGGAGATGAATTGGTTTTGAGGGTGAGTGAAAAACCGGGGGTGCGGATTGTGAAGATTACCGGTGACAATGGCCGGCTAACCTACAATCCGGAGTTTAACACTGGGGGTAAACCTGTACTCTCAATGATAAAGGCTTTCGGGATAGATTGCGGTGTGGAGATTGAGATTCACAAGCAGATGCCCCTTGGAAGCGGGCTTGGTTCAAGTGCTGCAAGTGCAGTGGCTGCAGCTTTTGCAATGAATAAGCTTTTTGAACTGAATCTCTCCGAAAGTGAGCTGCTCCCTTTTGCTATTGAGGGTGAGATGATTGCCAGTGGCTCCCTTCACGCCGATAATGTTGCCCCGGCTCTCTACGGGGGCTTTGTTCTCATCCGCAGTTACCACCCCATTGACATAATAAAACTTGAAGTTCCCAAAGAGCTCTTCTGCTCGGTGATCCACCCCCACATTGAGATCTCTACCAAGGAGGCCAGAGAGTTGCTTCCGGAGCAGATACCTCTCTCTACAGCTATAAGACAGTGGGGAAACACCGCAGCGCTTGTGGCCGGGCTCCTTAAGAGTGACTTCGCACTTATTGGCCGGTCGCTGGAGGATTTTGTTGCAGAGCCTGTTCGGTCCCGTTTGATTCCGGGGTTTGCGCAGATGAAGCAGGCGGCTCTGGATGCCGGTGCTATCGGTTGCAGCATAAGTGGCTCGGGTCCGTCGCTCTTCGCCCTCTCCGATTCGCGGGATAGGGCAGATAAAATTGCCAAATCTATGCAGATGGCTCTCAATACCTTTAACCTTGGGTCCGATCTATATGTTTCTGCCGTAAATACCCAGGGACCGCGGATTTTGAACTGCCAGACTTTTGTGTAAGCATCTGCATATCAATATTATGAAAATTACAAAATTCAAAAAACTTCAAACCTTAAATTGCATCACCCACAATTACAGCACATTACACAAAACTCTGCCAGATGATTCTCTTTAGCACAAACAACAAAAACTACAAAGTAAGCTTCCGGGAGGCTATCCTGCAGGGGCTTGCTCCCGATGGCGGGCTATTTATGCCACAATCGCTGCCCCACTTCTCTCCGGCATTCATCAACAACTTAAGGGGTTTAAGTTTTAGTGAACTCTCTTTTCGGCTATCCAGAGAGATCCTTGCAGATGAGATTCGTTCCCGTGAGATTCCGGAGAGCGATTTGGAGAGAATTGTTTACAAAGCTCTCAACTTCGATGCTCCGCTAATAGATATGGGTAACAATACCTATGTCCTTGAGCTTTTCCACGGCCCTACCCTTGCCTTCAAGGATTTCGGAGCGCGATTTCTGGCCGGGATGATCTCCCACTATGGAGTTGAGAAAACTGTGGTGCTGGTTGCCACCTCCGGCGATACCGGCAGTGCTGTTGCAAATGGCTTTCACAATGTACCGGGCGTAGATGTCGTGATTCTCTACCCATCCGGAAAAGTGAGCAAAATTCAGGAGCAACAACTCACAACCCTCGGAGGAAATGTCACCGCCCTAGAGGTCAACGGCACCTTTGATGACTGCCAGCGAATGGTAAAAGAGGCCTTTGCAGATACCGCCCTCCGCAAGCGTATCAACCTCTCATCTGCAAACTCCATCAACATCGCCCGGCTGCTCCCCCAATCATTCTACTACTTCTATGCCGCCGCCCGTCTGGCAACCCTTGAACCCAGCCCGGCCGGCGAGCCATCTCAACTTTCCGGCAGACCATTTCACCCGACCGGCGGGCCATCTAACCTCTCCGGCAGTGCATCTCACCTTTCCGGCGGGCCATCTCACCCGGCCGGTGAACGGCCTCTTGTATTCTCGGTGCCGAGCGGCAACTTTGGAAACCTCACCGCCGGACTCTTTGCAATGCAGATGGGACTTCCTGTCCACCGCTTTGTTGCCGCCGTAAACTCCAACGATATCTTTCCCAAATATCTGCAAACAGGCAAGTTCGAACCAAAACCATCCATACCCACCCTCTCAAACGCAATGGATGTAGGCAACCCAAGCAACTTCGCCCGTATCCAAGCCCTGTTTGGCAATGCGGACGCCGCCGGGAAAGTGATCTTCAGCCACTCCTACTCCGACTCTCAAACCCTTGAAGCAATCCGCAAAATCTACACCCAACACAACTACCTGATGGACCCCCACGGCGCCGTCGGCTACCTCGCCCTCCAGGAGTTTCTAGCTTGCCGGCAAAGCGATTTGAACCAGCATAGCGATTCGCACCAGCCAGGCAATTTGCACCAGCACAGCGATTTGAACCTGCCAGCCGACTCACGCAACATCAACACTATAACCGACTTAGGAGACATTGCTAACAATTTCAATTCCATTATATTGGAGACTGCCCACCCCGCAAAATTTGCCGAAACTGTTGAGAGCGCAACGGGCATTAAAGTCAAAATCCCAGATTCCCTTGCAAGATGCCTCAAGCTAGAGAAGATCAGTAAAAAAATGAATCTTTCGGAGTTTTTGAAGAACTTTGGCAGTGTTTAACTAGCAGTGTTTTGTGAAACAGACTGATTTATAGATGTTTAAAAATCAGTATCTTGGGAATTTTGTAAAGTACTAAAATCAACTTATTAATTAATAAGCACTTACACAAAACTCTAACAGATGAAAATGTGGTCTGCTGCGCAGGTGTGTTTACCGCTTCGCGGGCGAGCTCCTAGGGATCTGTTATCTTACCGGCAGTGGTGATAGTGCCCAGCCGGTTGCTGTTGAGATATAGGGAATGAGCACCATAGCCAGTTTTTGTTGGCCGCTGTAGTTGGGGTGACCCACAGAACCGAGATCTGAATCGGAGTTGTAGACCCCCTGCAGATAGGCGGTAAAGTGGAGCTTTTTATCTGCTCTCGCCCGTACGAACTCTTGCAGATATTCAAATGCGGGTCCGCGATTAGGGGCAACGCAGAGAATTGGAACATCTCCGTACTTCTCTCTTAATCTGTCAATTATTATTGAGTAGGCTCCCAGAAACTCCTCTTTGAGAGGATGTGGTTTGGTCGAAAAATCGTTTGAGCCCAAGTTGATGACTACTATATCCGGCTTGTAGGAGGTGAAGTTCCACATCTGCCCGGGTTCCATATCGAAAGTCTGGAGCATCTTGTCTTTCATAGATATGCGGGAAACTCTTGAAGTATCTCCATAATTTCTTGCGGCTCCCCATCCGGAGTGGGCGATAAGGGTGTAGTCGGCGTTAAAGTATCTGGAGATTATGGCTCCGAAGGCCAGGTTACAGTTCTCTGTCGAGGCAAGAAATTTCTCATCCTTAGATTTTCCCTCTGTACCAAACCCTACAGTTAATGAGTTTCCAATAAACTCGATATGTCTTGTTCTTCCCGGATTGTACTCCAGAATCTTCCCGGTTTTAGAGAGATACAGTGTGTGGATTGTGCTCTTTCCCTGTTCTCCCTCGCTCCTTTTTTGCAAACGAACTACATTGTTCTTGCCCTTTAGACCGCTGGCAAGCACAATGACCGAATCCTTCCCGAATGTTTCTACTACCCCTTGTTCAACTCCGTTCACAAAAAGGTTGTAATAGTTCTTACGGGTGTCGGAGACCTTTATAGCCAGAAAGCTGCCTGTGAATTTGAGTTCCATATAGGAGCCGCTCCAGTCAAAACTTACAGAGCCATCCTCATTTTTTACTATCCTGCCGGTATATCTGATATTTGAATGGTCTCCGGGAATCTCTTTTTTAAAACTTAAAAGAGCCATTGCCCCCCCATTTTGAACTTGAGACTGTGCCTTCAATCTTTTGCGCTTCATCTGCTCAACAGACTGCATATGTGCACGATTATGAAACTCATTCGCTGCCTCTATTGCCCACAAATGGTCTTTCTGAGCCTGAGCGTTTGCAGCATTATGTGTTTGGAGTGCCTGATTGTGTGCAGTTTGAGTTTGGAGTGCCTGGTTATGGAGCTCATTGTGTGATTGATGAGTTTGAAGTGCCTGATTATGAGCCTGTGTATGTGCTTGAGTGTGCGCCTGCATCAATTGGTTTTGCGCCTCTATGTTTGCGTTTGTTTGAGCCTGGGATACAACCTCTTGGCCACTTATATTCACATTAAAAGAGAGAAAAAACAAGAGAGAGAGGGCTGCTGCAGATTGTTTTGTAACCATTTGAATAACTTTTAATTAAACTTAATTTATCTTTGATAATGCAAATCAGTTACCTGAATTGTGGCTTGGATTTTGATTTGGATTATATTTTATCTAAAATATTGGTTTATGATTTATTTTTGATTTGGATTAAATTTTATCTAAAATATTGTATTACAATTTGGTTTGGGCGGGGCTTATTATTTCTCCTCTAAAATTTATGCCAAAATTCTCAAATGGATTTAAAATTTTATCAATCAACACTGCACAATCAAGACGGGTTAGAGCTCTTTTACCCTTAAGATGTTTTATGTAATCTTGCAACTCTTTGGTTTGGTCTGGGCTGGCGCTCTTGTCTATGAGGGAGATAAATTGTGAAATTGACTCCAGAGTAACAAAGTTATCATCTCCAAATTTAGATGAGATAATTGTGAATTCGTTATGACTCTTTTTAGCACCATCCTTAAGATCTGTACCCAAGGCCTCACCATAAAACTCTTTGAGCCCGGCAGCGAGTTCGCTATTTTTGATTAGAGAGTCTGCATAGAACCAGGTTTGATTCTCCCACCCCTTGTTTAGCCCGACACCTTTGATAATTCCCGTAACACCAACCCTCTGGAGAGTTTTAAAATGGGGATGATCTACAGGAAGATCCAGAAATGGAAGAAGATATCCCCTACCCTTAAGAATCTCTGTTTGAACATCTCTAACCGGCACCTCTACAATTTTGCCCCCTTTTGCAGATGCCAGCGCTGCCATTACTCCGGCAGCCTCACCAATCTGTAAGACTACAGGCTGAAGACGGGTTGTACCGTTTACAAGATTTGTGACTGAGATAGATTTCTCGGCAACAATCAACCCCTGCTGCTCCTTTGGAATCAATGTTCCTAAAGGGAGTCCGTAAGATGGTACAGGATAAAAATGCAGGTCTGGGAGGGCTTCCCAACCTTCGTACCGTGTGTGGTGATGGTCTACAGGATAGTCACCTACACCAATCGCCGTGCGATATAACTTATCTTTCTGAGTATAGGGGTCTGATATATGGTTGATTGTAAATCTTACAACACCATCTATTCTGCGCGACTCCCTGTGGTATGGTATAAATGGAAACCTGTCTGCCGTTGGAAATTCATCATCTGCAAGAGCCAGTTTATTAAAACCAAGCTCTGTCTGCATATAATAGAGAAACGAGAGAGAGTGTTGTTTAGCCTTCTCAAGTTCAATGGCCCTCTGCTCGCTGGTCAACTCAAGGATATTGGTATAGTAGTCGTTGCCCTCTATAGGCCAGTTAATCATATACTTGTTATTTGGCAACTTGCCGTAGGTAATCATCATCTGCGGGCTCCACAGACGCTGCTTCTCCTTTGGATTTTTGCACCTCTTGCTTATTGTAGAGCAGTAGAATAGTGTAGGGTTGTAATTGAGTGGCTTTGTAATGGTCATATCCCTGTCATACTCCTTGAGAACCATCACATAGGTGAGGTCTTGAATAATATGATTCTCCTGTAGGGGTGCAATCACCTCTCCCGTTACCGCCCTTGAGTCCATCCCGATATTGTAAGCTACTCCAACCTTTTT
>Ga0154556_1017_pt1 | contig 7122 bp, 8 predicted proteins | sample RifGroF2_FD_105699 | JGI IMG/M metagenome (GOLD analysis project Ga0154556, IMG submission 105699) | Bacteroidetes bacterium GWF2_41_61 | reverse complement strand
TCCATAAAAAGAATTTTACATATTAACAATAAACCCGTAAAAAGGTTGCCCTGACAGGGTTTTTAATAAAACATTTTACAAAAAGAGGCCGCCTCAGGGCCGCCTCTTATGAATCTTACTATCTAATAAACTCTGTTTGATTAGTCGACAAATCTTACTTAACGATTGTCATCTCATCAATCAGATGTTTTGCGTTGCCATATTTTTCTACGATGAAAAGGACATAGCGGATATCTACGTTGATACATCTCTGGAGGGTTGGTTCAAAGATAATATCGCCGCTCATTGCTTCCCAGTTTCCGTCAAATGCGCAACCGATAAGTTCTCCTTTTGCATTTAGAACAGGACTTCCGGAGTTTCCGCCAGTGATATCGTTGTTGGTAAGAAAAGCAACAGGAAGCTCTCCATTGGCCATTGCATACTGGCCATAATCTTTAGCTTTATAAAGCTGCTTTAGCTTCTCGGGAACCACAAACTCCCAGTTGTTTGGATCCTCTTTCTCCATTACACCTTTAAGGGTTGTAACGTGTTCGTAAAGAACGGCATCTTTTGGAGAGTAGTTAAGAACTTGTCCATAAGTCAAACGCATTGTCGAGTTTGCATCCGGATACATTGCGGCACCCTTGTTCATCTCAAGCTGGCCTGCGATATAGGCTTTCTGCCCCTCAAAATAGTTGGCATTAGCAGCACCAATAGCAAACTGAAATTTAGGCATCAGGCTAAAGATGCTCCTCCCAACCTCCAGTGCAGGGTCGCTTAGAATCACCTCCGGAGTGGCAGCGAGAGCTTTGTCAATCTTCTCTTTTGAAGAGAAGATGGTTCTGTTGAACATATCATCTACAAAGGCATCTACATCTCCTCCGAATTTTGAATCTAACTCAGCAAAGAAGGATGGTCTTTCGGCTGCCTTTACTTTATCTCTGTAAACTTTAATAAGAGCCTTTGCAACCTTACGGTCTGTAGGCTCCGAGTAGTTAACAAAGAAGGCATTAATACGACCCTCCAGCCCTTTTGCGGCTCTCATTGCCTCATCTTTATCCCCTTTTGCTAAAGCAGCGGCAACCGGTGCATAGTGGTTTGCAACGGCAGTAACCTCTATATTCATAAGGGTCTCTTGGAGATATCTTGAGAGATAGATAAGCTCTGCTCTCTGCGCAACAGATGTGTTAATGTACTCCAGTGCCTTTCCGTATTTCTCAATACGCTTTTTATCTTTGTTTACCCACTCTGTAAAGGCCCTCTCCTCATTAGCGCGACGCTCCTGAACATTAAGCTTGGCAAAGGTTTCGTTCATTCCCATCGCTTTTTTCCAGAAGTTGGAAGAGCCTGCATATTTACTTGAGTACTGCAGACGAACCTTAGGATCTGCAATCATATCCTCCATAAGTACATCCTGACGAATTCCTCTGGCGTAGATGGTGATTGCATTGATGATATCACTTGTCTCTTTAACTTCGGAGCTGGTCATAAAACGACTTGTTCTTCCGGGATAGCCCAGTATCATTGCAAAATCGTTTTGCTCAACACCTTTAAGCGAGATAGTGAGGTGTTTCTTAGGGATATATGGCTTATTATCCGGAGAGTAGGCAGCAGGATTGTTGTCTTTATCTGCATATACACGGAAGATAGAGAAGTCTCCTGTATGCCTTGGCCACATCCAGTTGTCTGTATCTGCACCGAATTTACCGATTGATGATGGGGGAGCACCAACGAAACGAACATCGTTAAACACTTTTGAAACGATAAGATAGTGCGCGTTTCCACCATACATAGATGCAACTTTGGCAGTAAGATATTTGTTGTCGCCAACCGCTTTTTTGATAAGCTCATCGGTAACATTTTTTATTGCCTGTTGTCTCTCACTATCTGTCTTAGCACTCTTTGCAGCCTTTTCCAGATCTTTTGTTACATCTGTAAAACTCTCAAGGAATGTTACGGCAAGACCCGCAGCAGGGAGCTCCTGAGCACGACTCATCGCCCAGAACCCGTGTTGCAGATAGTCATTCTCTACAGTGCTAAGTCTCTGAATATTTCCATACCCACAGTGGTGGTTGGTAAGAACCAGCCCTTCACCGGAGATAATCTCACCGGTACAGCCACCGCCAAAATGGACGATTGCATCCTTTAGACTTGTGTTGTTAATGTCATAGATCTCTTTTGCAGTAAGTTTAAGTCCCAGTTCGGACATCTTCTTCATATTGAGCTTCTCAATCAACGGAAGCAGCCACATTCCTTCATCGGCTCTCATCGGGCTCAAAGAGAGGAGGATGGCAATTAAAATCAGCAAGCCTGTTTTTTTCATTTTTTATTCTTAATTTTACTTGGTTTGTTTTTACTTAAAGACAAAGATAAATAAATATGCCAACTAAAGTTCTCATCATAGTTGATAAATTCAAAGGCAGTCTCACTGCCAGAGAGGCCTCTGCAGCTATCTCCACCGGAATGAGAATGCATCTGCCCGATATAGATATAGAGCAGATACCTCTTGCAGATGGAGGAGAGGGGACAATTGAGGCAATTGAGCATTTGGGAGACGAGAAGCTCTTTGTCTCTGCAGTAGATCCGCTGGGTCGTAAGATAGAGGTTCCGGTGCTAAGGACAGGCAATAAAGTACTTTGTGAGATGGCAAAATCTACAGGTCTCACTTTTTTATCAAAACAGGAGAGAGATCCCCTTAAAACCAGCAGCTATGGTCTGGGAATGGTAATCAAAGCAGTAGCCACACGCGGATACTCCAATATTTTAATGGGAATAGGAGGGAGCTCCACAAATGATGCAGGTGCAGGTATGCTGGAGGCGCTTGGGTATGTTTTTATTGACAAAGAGGGAAACCCTGCAAAGAGCGGGCGTTATATGACAGGAGGGGATCTTTTAAATATAGCAGGTATAGATGACTCCTCGGTAGAGCCATATATCCGTAATCTCAAGATAGAGGTGGCGTGTGATGTTAACAACCCTCTTACCGGAATTTACGGGGCCAGCAGAGTGTATGGGCCACAAAAAGGAGCCGGACCGCAGGATGTGGCGATTCTGGAAGAGGGGGTACAAAATTTTGCCAGATTATCTGCAAGATATTTGGGTTATGATCACTCAGATAATCCCGGAGCGGGTGCTGCCGGGGGAGTCGGTTTTGCTCTAAATGCCTTTTTAAATGCGACTCTTCTGAGCGGATGGAGAGTGCTTTTTGATTTTATGAAGATTGAAGATAGGGTAGAACAGGCAGACCTTGTTATTACCGGAGAGGGTCGTGTAGACGGACAGAGTATTTCAGGAAAACTTTTGGATGGTGTGGTTGAGATATGCCTTAAGCACAGGAAAAGATTGTGGATAATTTGTGGAGACAACCAGCTCACAAACAGAGAGCTGGAACGAATTGGAGTAGAACGGCTCTTCTCTGTATCACAGTTTGAACCCTCAAAGGAGAGGGCAATAGCCAATGCAAAGAGCCATATTGAAAAAATTTCACAACTTGCTGCAACTTTTTTAAAGTAACCTCCGTCTAACAGGCAAACAACTTAAAAATTACAATTATGGATTTGGAAGGAATTTTCGCAATCGTCAGCCCTTTTATAACAGCAATTTCAATTATTCTTATTGTTTTTATAGTAAAGCTAAAAAGGGATAAATCAAGGAATGAAGTAATACTCAAAGCCTTGGAGCATGGAGTAGAGTTGTCGCCAGAACTACTCAAAACAGATACAGAGCAGAAAAAAAGAGACCCCTTAACATCAGCTCTGGTAACAATAGGGGTAGGAATAGGACTGTTTATTTCACTGTATCTCTTCTTTGACCAACTTAAATTTGCCGCATTTGGATTAATTCCCCTGTTTATTGGGCTGGGCCAGTTAGCAGGGTATCTTATCAACAAAAACAAAGGAGAGACAAATAAATAACAAATTAGCAAAAGTTTAAGCTATACCCCGGATGACAAGAGCAGAGTTTGAACAACAGGTAAGATTGAATCAGGAGCCGTTAAGGAGGTTCCTGATCAACCTCTGCTCCGGAGACTCATCACTGAGTGACGATATCGCACAGGAGGCGTTCATAAAGGCGTATCTAAACTTAAACTCTTTCAGCGGGAAGTCAAAGTTCTCTACCTGGCTCTTTAGAATAGCATACAACTGTTTTTGTGACAACAAGAGAGCCTCATCAAGATACAACACGGTAGAGCTGAACGACACAAAACATTTTGCAAATGAGAGTACAGACTCAAAATATATGAACCAGGAGCTCTATATGGCACTCTCAAAATTGAATGAAAACGAAAGAAGTTGTATCTTGCTCTTCTATATGGAGGATAAAAGTATTAAAGATATTTCGGAGATAACTGCAATAAAGGAGAACACAATAAAATCACACCTATCAAGGGCAAAGACAAACATATCGCAACATTTAAAAAGTATAGGTTATGAAAGATGATAATATAAAGAGGTTTTTTGATGACCACAAACAGAGCATCGCAGACGAGGGGTTCTCTCAAAGACTATTTGCAACCCTGGATTGTCTGCCGGAACCAAAACAGGAGAGAGATAAAAGCAAGATAGTTATGCTACTATTTACACTTTTCGGATTTATTCTTTTTGTGTTTTTAGGTGGATATGGAGAGCTCATTAAGGGGCTTGTCTCTATAGGAGATGTAGTTGCCAATTTTTCCCTTTTATCACCTGAGATTGTAGTTGCCGTACTTTTTACGCTTTGCTCAGTTTTTGCAGTCGGTAAATTTGCAGTTGAATCCTAAATTCAATAGGTTCAACTATCACTAAAAGAGCTTGTAACTCAGCCTGTGGTGCTTTGTAGTTCCAAATTGTAGTATGGCCTCCTTGTGCTTTTTAGTCGGGTAGGCCATATTTTTTTCCCATCCGTATTGGGGAAACTCTTTCGCCAGAGCTCTCATATACTCGTCCCTGTAACACTTAGCCAGAACAGATGCTGCAGCAATAGAGGCATATTTTCCATCTCCGCCAATAATGCAGGTGTGGGGGGTGTTGTTGTAGGTTAGAAACCTGTTGCCATCTACAAGGATATGTTCCGGAGCAACTTTGAGTTTATCAAGTGCTCTCTGCATTGAAAGAATTGAGGCATTTAGAATATTGATGCAATCTATCTCTTTTGCAGAAGCAGATGCAACTGCAAATGCAACGGCCTCTTTCTCAATTATTGGTCTCAACAAATCGCGGCTCTTTTCACTAAGTTTTTTGGAGTCATTTAACAGTGGGTGGTAAAAATCATTTGGCAAAATAACCGCAGCAGCAAACACAGGACCGGCCAGGCACCCTCTGCCGGCCTCATCGCATCCGGCTTCAACTTTTGTCTTGTCCAGATATTGTAATAGAGAAGTGACCATTATAGAATAATTTCACGCAATTTACATAAAAAATTATTCGCTTTGCAAGAGTTTAATAATCCGGATGCCGCTCTTTAAGAACCCCTATTATGCTCTCTTTGGTCTCCAGGTTTGCCTTAAGGATGTTGATCTCCCCCTCTTTCTCGGCCATCTGAATTTTGTGTGATGTTTTGAGAGAGAGAATCTTTTCGTTGAACTCAAGTTCAAGCTGCTCAATTTTTTTTAAATACTCCTCGCCGGACATTACACCAAACAGAAGAGACTCCAGCGGAATCTTTAAAATTGTGGCAATCTCCTCCAGACGGGGATTGATAAGAACTGTCGTGCCGTTCTCAATCTCCCGGTATGAATTGGCAGATATACCCAGAGATCCTGCCAGATACTCCTGAGTGTAACCAAGGGCTCTTCTCTCCCTCTTTATTCTCTCTCTTATGAGGTCACAATTCATACTCAACAAATATAATTTTATAATGCCACACCTGAATAACAACCAAAAGTTGTGTTAAAGTCAGGTGTAGGTTGGTGTTATTGTCAATTATCATTAGAATCAGATATATTTTGAACAGGATCAGATAAATTAGCAACTCTGAGTTGTATTTATAATGCCCGGGAGCTTACTTTTGCATAAAAAATTATGAAAGGATCAAACACCTTAAATCCAACAAAAAAGATTATTCTATCTTTTTACACAATTATGGAGGAGCGGGAGCTCTATTTGGATGAGAATTTCTCCGACAAGTCACTAGCCTCATTGTGCGGCTGCTCTCTAAAGGAGCTTGATCGCTTCTCTCTGGAGGAGTTCGGGCTCACTGCAAGCGGGATAATCTCTATGTACAGAGAACAGCATTGCTGATTGAATTATTTTTTCTAAATTTGATGTTCTATTCTTAAAATATAGTAACTAATATGTAACACGAAACAAATATGAAAGTCTATCCCACTCAAAACATCCGCAACGTAGTCCTGATAGGAAATACGAAATCCGGTAAAACTACCCTTGCGGAAACTATGTTGTTTGAAGGTAAAGTGATTGATCGCAGAGGATCGGTTGAGGCAAAAACAACAGTCAGTGATAACACCGAAATTGAACAGATCTACCAAAGATCAATCTATCCTTCGCTCCTATACACGGAGTTTATGGATAATAAGCTAAATATAATCGATACTCCCGGCTCGGATGATTTTGTAGGAGGAGTAATCTCTGCCTTCAAGGTAGCAGATGCAGGTGTTATGATTATTAATGCACAACAGGGTGTTGAGGTTGGGACAGAGATTCTTTCGCGTTATGCAGAGAAGCACTCAAAACCGCTTATCATAGGAGTTAACCAGTTAGACCACGAGAAGGCAAATTGGGAGAGTACTCTGGAGTCAGTTAAACAGACCTTCGGGAAAAAGGTTGTCGTAATACAGTTTCCTGTTGAGGTTGGTCCGGCCTTCAACTCATTTGTCGATGTTCTAAAAATGAAGATGTATCTCTTTAAAGATGAGAACGGAACCAGAGAGGAGCACGAGATCCCGGCAAACCTTAAAGATCAGGCAGATGAGTATCATCAAATGCTTGCAGAGCTTGCTGCCGAAAATGATGAGGCCCTGATGGAGACATTCTTCGATAAAGGCGTTCTTACAGAGGAGGAGATAAGAAAAGGGCTCTCAATTGGGCTTGCACAGTGCGAGATAATGCCACTTTTCTGTCTATCTGCCAAAAAAGATATAGGCGTAAAAAGATTGATGGAGTTTATCATTAATGTTGGGCCTAACCCGGACAAATACGATCAGAA
>Ga0154556_1001_pt1 | contig 11601 bp, 9 predicted proteins | sample RifGroF2_FD_105699 | JGI IMG/M metagenome (GOLD analysis project Ga0154556, IMG submission 105699) | Bacteroidetes bacterium GWF2_41_61 | reverse complement strand
GGTGTTGAAGGAGAAGTTCTCAATATCCTCCTGCACCTTTTTTATTAACCTGTGCAGAACTTTGAGCTCTGCAGCAGAGGCACTCTCATTAGAGACTCCAAACTCCCTGGATGAGAAGAACAATCTCCAGAATCTTTTCAGAAACCTGTGCACTCCGTCAATTCCGTTTGTATCCCAGGGTTTGGACTGCTCCAGCGGCCCCAGAAACATCTCGTACATCCTTAAGGTATCTGCACCGTAATTATCACAGATAATATCGGGATTTACCACATTAAACATAGATTTACTCATCTTCTCCACTGCCCATCCGCAAATATACTCTCCGTTCTCCAGAATAAACTCTGCATCTGCGTAGTCCGGCATCCACTTTTTGAATTCTTCGGTATTTAGCTTATCGTTATGTACGATGTTAACATCCACGTGAAGTTCTGTGGTATCGTAGCCATCTTTTAACCCAAGTGACACAAATTTGTTTGTCCCCTTTATCCTGTACACAAAATTTGAACGCCCCTGTATCATACCCTGGTTTATGAGCTTTTTGAAAGGCTCCTCTTCGCATACATAACCCAGGTCGTATAGGAATTTATTCCAGAAACGGGAGTAGATAAGGTGCCCTGTTGCGTGTTCGGTGCCCCCGATATAGAGATCTACATCTCTCCAGTAGCTGTTACTCTCCTTTGAGACTAGTGATGTGTCATTATGCGGGTCCATATACCTAAGGTAGTAGGCACTGCTCCCTGCAAAGCCAGGCATAGTGCTCTTCTCGAGCGGGTATCCATTATAACTCCAGTTGGCGGCTCTGGCAAGTGGCGGCTCTCCGCTCTCTGTCGGGAGATATTTATCTACCTCAGGAAGCTCCAGAGGAAGATCTTTAAAATCTACCGGAAAGGCCTCTTCATCTTTGTAGAAGATTGGGAATGGCTCACCCCAATACCTTTGGCGGGAGAATATTGCATCCCTGAGACGGAAGTTTACCTTTCTCTTTCCAAGACCCCTCTTCTCTACCTCCTCTATGGCGGCAGGAATAGCCTCCTTAACTGTAAGGCCGTTGAGGAATCCGGAGTTGCACATTATGCCCTCTTTGGCATCGAAGCTCTCCACAGAGATATCGCACCCCTCAATAAGTGGGATAATGGGCAGGTTAAATTGCTTTGCAAAGAGGTAGTCTCTGCTGTCGTGTGCAGGAACGGCCATTATTGCACCCGTACCATATCCGGCCAGAACATAGTCTGCAATCCAAACCGGAATCTGTTCATTTGTAAAAGGGTTAGTTGCATAGCTGCCGCAAAATACACCGGTCGCCTTTTTTGTCTCCGCCATCCGCTCTCTCTCGGTCTTACGCTTTGTGGCAGTGATATACTCCACTACAGCCTCTTTGCAATCTTCGGTGGTGAGCAGCTCTACCCACTCGCTCTCCGGCGCCATCACCATAAAAGTTGCTCCAAAAACAGTATCTGCCCTAGTTGTAAAGATCTCCAGATTATACTTCTGTATGCCGTTCGAGACCTTAAATATCATCTCGGCCCCCTGCGAACGCCCTATCCAGTTTCGTTGCATCTCCTTTAGAGAGTCTGTCCACTCTACATTATCCAGGTCGCTTAGCAGTCTCTGAGCATAGGCAGATACTCTCAACTGCCACTGCCTCATCTTTCTCTGCTCAACAGGATGTCCACCCCTGATTGAAAGCCCCTCCTTCACCTCGTCATTGGCAAGCACCGTACCCAGAGCAGGACACCAGTTAACAGAGGTCTCTCCCAGATATGCAATACGATAGCACATCAAAATGGTGCTCTTTTGCTTATCTGTGAATGAGTTCCAACCCTCTGCACTAAAGAGCTCCACATCTGAGTGAGCTGCATCTACTTTACTATTTCCCTCTCTCTCGAAAATCTTCACAAGAGTCTCAATCTTCTCTGCCTTTTGAGCAGAGCAGTTGTACCAGTGGCCGAACATCTCAAGAAAAGCCCATTGAGTCCATTTATAATATTTAGGATCTGAGGTTCTCACCTCACGGGACCAGTCGTATGAGAAACCAATCCTGTCCAGTTGTTTGCGATATCTATCTATGTTTTTCTCGGTAGTCTGTGCCGGGTGCTGCCCTGTCTGAATAGCATACTGCTCGGCAGGAAGCCCGAAAGCGTCATAACCCATTGGGTGCAGAACATTAAACCCTTTGAGTCTTTTATAACGACTGAAGATGTCACTGGCGATATAACCAAGCGGATGCCCGACGTGAAGTCCAGCTCCGGATGGATAGGGAAACATATCCAGAACATAGAATTTGGGCTTTGAATTGTCTGTATTTACTTTAAAGGTCTGATTTTTTGACCAATAATCCTGCCAATGTCTCTCAATCTCAAGAAAATTATACTCCATTTTACTGCTTTTAAAACAGCTGCAAAAGTAATAAAAAATGCTATCTCTTGAGCTTGAATTCTACAGGTATGGATATTTTAACTCTCACCGGGTTCCCGGCAACTGAGGCTGCTCTCCATTTGGGAGATGCCTTTATGACACGAATAGCCTCTGCGTCTAGCAGTTCATCCACAGACTTGGTCACTTTAACATTTGTAACCTCTCCATCTTTCTCTACAATAAATTCGGCTATTACCCTTCCCTGAACTCCCTCCTCTACAGCTGCCGGAGGATATCTCAGGTAGTGGTGTACCCATTTTTGCAGAAATTTTCTCTCGTCAGATTTTTGGAAGGTTGCTCTTTTATCTACTTCATTCTGAGAGAAAATCTTATCTGCAGAGCCCTGCTTTAAAGAGTCGGCTGCAAGCACCGTCCTCTCAAGCATATTATCGCTGTTTGCGGCACTCTTTACCAGGTTAAATGCATATTGAGAGATATCCTCCATTGTACGCAGGTTTAGCTTTTCGGGGGTATCTTTTGGTGTATGATAGTCGCTGTGCAAAGATGTGGTAAAGAGCACAACCGGTATACCCAGTGTGGCAAAAACACGGTGGTCACTCGGGAAGTAGTCGGTGGTATGGATCTGTGGGGTAATCATTGCCGGCATATCTGAGACATCCTTTAGAAGTGTTACCAGCTCTGTGTTTGGCAAAACTGTAAATAGCTTAAGGTCGCTCCCTTGTGAGGCTCTCCCTACCATATCCAGATTCACCATCAGTGAGATGTTGTTTACCGGGGCAAATGCCCTATTGGCAAAGTACCAGGAGCCTATCATACCCCTCTCCTCTGCGCCGAAAGCCACAAACAGAAGAGATCTCCTGAAGTTGAACGATTGTGCTTTTGCCAATCTTGCAACCTCCATCATCACCGCAACACCGGAGGCGTTATCGTCTGCTCCGCGAAATATCTGCACGGTATCTCTCCCGTTAAAAAACATATTGTTGTAACCCAGATGGTCGTAATGAGCTCCCACAACAATATATTGATCTTTGAGTTTCGGATCCCAACCCTCAATTATTCCCACAATATTTTGGGATCTCAGGGTATCATTACCATCCATTACCAAAGAGAAATCCTGTCCGGGAAAGGGATAGAGCAGGTTTATTCCGCTCTTTTCGAAGATAGACTCAATATATCTTGCTGCCTTTAACTCCCATAGAGTGCCTGAGGCTCTTCCCAAAAGAGAGTCTGCAGAGAGAACCGCAACATCTCTCTTCATTTTGTCTGTTGCCTCCGTCTGAGCGAAAAGCCCCGCCACACATATCGTGAGCAGAGCTATTGTAACTGAAATTTTCTTAATCATATCTATTTTTTGGGTGGCAACACCTCGAGCCAGTAGCCATCCGGGTCGTTAATAAAATATATCCCCATTTTACTGTTTTCGTAACAGATACATCCCATCTGCAGATGTTTTTCGTGTGCCTGTTCAAAATTGTCTGTCCTGAATGCGAGATGAAACTCGTTATCTCCCAGGTTGTAGGCTCTATCCCAATCTCTGAGCCAGGTGAGCTCCAGTTGATGTGATGAGTCGCCATCTGTGAGATAGACAATAATAAAAGAGCCATCTTCGGGGGTAATTCTCCTAACCTCCTCCAGCCCCAGGGCCTCTTTGTAAAAGGCGAGGCTTTTGTCAAGCTCCCTTACATTGATATTGTTGTGGACAAATCTGAATTTTGCCATATTTAGCTGTTTTATCTTATAAAATGCGGCATTGTCTCCGGTATCTCGATGGAGAACTCAACCAACCCGCATATCTCTCCATTTTTGTGCCAAGGTGTCTGGTGAATCAGTTTTTTTACTCCTCTCTTCTCTATTGTATAGGAGTTGGAGCCTCCGCTCTCAAGCATATCCTCTATCATCTTCCAGGATTTCTCTCCGTGACAATCTTTAAGACTCTTACCTATAAGATCTCCGTATGACTCAAATGTCTTTTTTGCCTTTAGGTTTTGATACAAGACAAAGCCCTCTCTGTCGCAAACTGTTACCGCACAGGAGAGCTCTGCTGCCCATTCGAAATTATCCATAATAGATATTAAGCCTTATAAAACGGTGCTTTTACAACAACTGCCTTTAACAGTTTCTCTCTGATCTTGATGAAAATTTCGGAGCCTGTCTTTGAAAACTCAGGTGTAACATATGCCATTCCGACTGCTTTTTTAATTGCCGGACCCATTGTTCCGGAAGTTACAATCCCTATCTCAACCCCTTTTGAGTCGCACACAGGGTAACCGTGTCTTGGAATTCCCCTCTCAATAAGTTCGAATCCAACCAGCTTTCTGGTCACTCCCTCACTCTTTTGTTTAAGAAGCAGATCCTTATCTGTAAAATCTCCCTTTGCTTCGCTGAACTTGGTTATCCATCCCAAACCGGCCTCGATAGGGGAGGTTGTGTCATCAATATCATTTCCGTATAGACAGAAGCCCATCTCCAGACGAAGTGTATCCCTTGCCCCTAGACCTATTGGCTTAATGTCAAACTCTTTCCCTGCCTCAAAAACAGCTTTCCATAATTTATCGGCATCTTTATTGGCAACATAGATCTCGCATCCGCCCGAACCTGTATAACCGGTGGTAGAGAATATTGCATCCTTGATACCTGCAATAGTGAGTTTTTTAAAAGTGTAATACTCCATATCCTCAACACTGCTGTCACATATTTTCTGCATAGCTTTAAGAGCCAGAGGACCCTGTACTGCAAGTTGGCAAATCTCGTCAGATGCATTGTAGAGCTCTCTGCCGGGAGTGATATTGAACTTTGGCGCTACCGTACATAGATGGTCGTAGTCTTTATCTACGTTAGAGGCGTTAACCACGAGCAGATAGGTTAAATTATCTATACAATATACCAAAAGGTCATCTACAATCCCCCCCTTTCCGTTTGGAAAGCAAGAGTACTGAACCTTACCCGGAGTTAACACCGAAACATCATTGGAGGTTGTGTATTGTAAAAAAGCAAGAGCGTTAGGCCCCTTTACCCAAATCTCCCCCATATGGGAGACATCAAATACCCCCACCTTCTCTCTAACGTGATTATGCTCCTCGCTAATTCCAAAATACTCTACAGGCATATTATAACCTGCAAAGGGAACCATTTTTGCCCCCAGCTCGATGTGCTTTTCGGTGAATGCTGTTGTCTTCATTTCTATATTAAATTCATTAATTATTAATTATTAATTAGTTATGCATATTTTGCCGAACATCATAAACCCAAATATCATCCGGTCCAAAGTTCTGGTCACGCAGTTTGTACATCTCGTTAAAGGCCTGTCCCAGTGTACTGTAGGAGGAAGTTGAAACTACACGGAAGCCATTTTTGAAATCCATAATTGTGGGAGTAAACCCTTTACTCTTTAAATACTCCGCCATTTTTGCAGAGTTAGAGTGATCCTTAAAGCTTCCAATGATTACATAGTACCTATTGGTTAGACTTGTCTTAGCAGGAGCAGATACTGCTTGTTCTGGTTGGTTTTTTTGTTGAGGCTGGTTAGTTGCCGCAACATTGCTCTCTTTTTTCTGTTCATTAAAAGCAGAGGTGTCCGTTATCACCATTTTTTTACCCTCTGTTGTACTCATCTCACCGGCGTTTCCGCTTATAGCGACAGAGTCGTTCATCAATCTCACAGAATCGTCATATTGCCTCTCCTTTTTCATAGCAGCTATATCTTGAGAAGTTGCCATACCAAGCTGCACTCTTATCCAGTCACACCCTGTAACTACCATAATTGCAGTCATCAGGATTAAAAAAAATTTCACCGTTCTCATAATTGATTAGTGTTAAGGATTTTTCTCTATATACAAAAGTAACATATTTAGCTAAAAGAGAAAAATAAATGTATATTTGAATTTAGAAGGTTAAATTAATATAGATATGTCTTGGATTAAAGAGCAGTTTTATGCAATTGTAAACATCTCAGATCACATAGATATAGAGAGTACTACAGAAAATATTAAAAAAAGCATTGTTTTTAGAGGAATCAATGTATGGATTCTCGCTTTTGCAGTAATAGTCGCCTCGGTCGGGCTCAATGTTAATTCAATTCCGGTAATAATCGGAGCAATGCTTATATCTCCTTTGATGGGCCCTATAATGGGTACAGGGCTTGCTGTAGGGATAAACGACACACAACTCCTTAAGCGCTCACTCAAAAACTTCGCAGTTATGGTTGTAATCAGCATAGCAGCATCCACAACCTATTTTTTAATCTCACCCCTGGCACTTGCCGAACCTACCGAGCTTCTTGCCCGTACACGGCCCACAATTTACGATGTCTTTATTGCATTTTTCGGGGGTATGGCAGGTATTATTGAGAGTGCCCGCAAAGATAAAGGGACAGTCTTTGCAGGTGTAGCAATAGCAACGGCACTGATGCCGCCACTCTGTACAGCCGGTTATGGTATTGCAAATGGTAGTTTCTCCTATTTTGGCGGAGCGATGTATCTCTTCATTATCAACTCTCTATTCATAGCCCTATCTACATTCATTATAATAAGGTATTTAAAGTTCCCGTTTGTCCATTTTGCAGATCCTGCCAAAGAGAGAAGAGTGCGTCGCTCTATTAGTCTGTTTGCGCTGGTAATTATTATCCCAAGTATCTACAGCGGCTTCGTGGTTATACGCGAAAACAACTTTAATCAGTCTGTAAAAAGGTTCTTATCCGAAAATAAGAATCTTGAAAACGGATACATTTACGATCATAAAATAGATCACTCAAAAAAACCCTCAACCCTGGAGTTGTCAGTTGCAGGGGAGAGATTAAGTGATACAAAAAAAGAGATAATTTTTCAGAATCTTGAAAAATACGGAATCTCCAGAGGTCAGGTTTTCATTAATGAAAACACAGTCTATGATGATAAGTCTACTGACGAAACTGTGCTTAAGAGCATTTTTGAGAGAAGCGATAAAGAGGTTGCACAAAAAGAGGATATTATAAAAAACCTCAGCTCCCGTTTGGACTCAATTAAGAGCTTAGAGATTCCATACGAACAGATTACAAAAGAGATAATGGCACAACACCCGGGTGTTGTATCGCTCACCCTTGCCCGAGGTTCCGAAATTTTAATATCTCCATATGCGGCAAAAAATCAGATAGTCGCAGTAATCAAATGGTCCAAGCCACTTAATGACAACGAACTGAAAAAACTACAGGAGTGGCTCTCTGTGAGGCTCAACACCCCGAATATTACAATCGTACAATCGAGATGATAAAAGCGATTATCCTCTTTACCTTTTTTTTCGGAACTATCTCCGCACAACCGGCCGACACCTTAAGGATGCTCTTTCTGGGTGATATTATGCAACACAAAGAGCAACTTGAAGCTGCATTTAACCAGACAAGTCTCCCGGGCAAAAAAAGCCCTGCCGAACCCCTCTCGTATGACTACTCTTCATACTTCTCAAACCTTAAAAGCTATTTTGAAAAGGCACATATTGTGGGAGCAAATATGGAGACAACCTTTGCTCCAGCACCATTCGCAGGATACCCTGCATTTCGCTCACCAAGTTCACTCGCAGCCGAGTGTGTTAAGAGCGGAATTAATCTGATATTTGCTGCCAATAACCACTCTGCTGACGCCGGTAGCGCAGGATTAAGGGGCTCAATCGAGACCTATGAACAACTTGGAGTACCATATACCGGAATATACCGTTCCGAGGCAGATGAAGAGCTTCTTAATCCACTAATCATTGAAAAACAAGGATTTAAAGTAGCATTTCTTAACTACACATACGGAACAAACGGCATCAGAACACCACTTCCCTTCATAATTAAACGGCTTACATCTGACCAAGTAGAGAGAGATTTAGCTTTGGTTAAAAGTAAATCTGTCGACTTGATTTGTGCAGCAGTACATTGGGGCGACGAATATATGACCGAACCGGGTGAATATCAGCAAAAGTGGGAGAGAGAGCTCTACTCCAATGGGGTGGATATTATCATAGGTTCCCATCCTCACGTACCTCAGGATGTTGCCGTTTACAGAGATTCTGCCGGAAGAGTATCCAAGATTACCGCCTACTCTCTGGGCAATGCAATATCCAATATGACGGCAAAAAATACCCGGATAGGAGTTATGCTGGAGATTGCCGTTACCAGGGACAGCGCGGGAAAGAGAGAGATTTGCGAACCGCAAAAGCATCTTATCTGGACAGTCAGACCTACCTTAAAGGGTGAGAACTACTCAATTCTTCACATCAAAGATTATCTTACAAACAGCCCAACCATCGGCAAATTACGGGAGCACGACTTAATTGTAAACTATTATAAACAATTCAACAAGGAATGACAGAGAGGGTTTTAGAACTGGATGCAATAGATCCGGTAGATATTTACGGGGTCAATAATAGAATCATTGACAGGCTGGCATATTTTTTCCCAAAACTGAAGATCGCAGCCAGAGGTTCGCAAATATTCCTAAAGGGGAGTGTTTCCGATATGAAAAAATTTGAAGATAAGCTCAATGGTTTAATTGAGATAAGAGGGAGAAAAAGGAGACTTAATGAAGATGATGTAAACTCCCTTTTTGAGGAGCAATCAACTGACTCTTCAAGGTTAGTTGCAGATGATGACGGTGAGATAATTGTATACGGAACAGAGGGTAAAATAATCCGGGCAAGAACTAAGAACCAAAGATTATTGGTAGAGAGCTACTCAAAGAGTGACCTGCTATTTGCTCTGGGGCCGGCAGGTACCGGAAAGACATATACAGCAATAGCCCTTGCAGTGAGAGCACTCAAAAATAAAGAGGTTAAGAGACTTATCCTCACACGACCTGCTGTGGAGGCCGGAGAGAGGCTGGGATTCCTTCCCGGAGATATGAGGGAGAAGCTGGATCCCTATCTGCAACCGCTTTATGACGCACTTAAAGATATGATTCCTGCCCGAAGGCTCACAGAACTTATGGAGGAGGGAGTTATTCAGATAGCACCACTCGCTTTTATGAGGGGAAGAACACTGGAGGGTGCCTTTGTTATTCTGGACGAGGCACAAAACACCACAATGGGGCAGCTTAAGATGTTTCTTACCAGAATGGGAAACAGCTCGAAGTTCATTGTTACCGGAGACGCGACCCAGATTGATCTGCCTAAAAGGAGTGACTCAGGACTGTTGAGGGGGGTGGAGATGATTGGGAAAATAAAAGGGGTGGCTGTAATCAATTTCGAAAAATGTGATATAGTAAGACACCCCCTCGTTTCTCAAATTGTAGAGGCTTTCGAAAAAAGCAATGAAGAGTAAAGCAGAACCAAGATTTAGAGCAGCTTAATAATTTGTCCGCCTCTATTTCCTGCCGGCTCTCCGCCGGATAGTGTCCACACTCCGTTTACCATTACTTCATTTATCCCTTGTGCAAATTGATGCGGGTTGGCAAAGGTTGCGGTATCTATGATTGTTGCGGGGTCAAAAACCACAATATCTGCAAAATAACCCGGTAGAATTGAGCCTCTGTTTTTAAGTCCAAGCCTTGAAGCTGGCATTGAAGTACATTTTTTTACGGCTGTAGAGAGATCCATCAAAGACTCCTCTCTGCAATATTTACCCAGAAATCGTGGAAATGTCCCGTATGATCTTGGATGTGGCATACTCTCAGACAGTGTCCCTACCGGAGAGTAGACACTCCCGTCTGATGCAGGCATTGCCAGAGGGTGAGATAGAAACATCTTCACATTCTCCTCTGTCATAGCAAAGCCGATAATGCTTACAGATACACTCTCCTCAATCAGCAGGTCTCTGATAAACGGCCAAGGCTCTTTCCCGGTAAGCTGGCAACACTGCTCCACATTTTGCCCGATAAATCTCTTGTTTGAATCTACTCTGCAAGATGTGACAACCACATTTGCGGGTCCCCCCAATCTTGTAATTCTGGAGAGCGCATACTCCCCTATCTTTTTTGATTTGGCTTCGTCTTTTAGCCGGGCAATAATATCCTCTTTGGATCCGTCCCGGTCACTCAAAGGTATAAAGGTAGACATCCCTGTAGAGAATGCAATGTAGGGATAACGGTCAAATGCAATATCCACACCCTGAGATGCTGCCCTCTCTATCTGCTTGAGAAGAGCCGGTGCTTTATGCCAGTTGGCAGCGTTCTGAGCCTTAAGGTGAGAGATCTGGAGCCTTACACCGGATTTTTTTGCTATTTCAATAGCCTCGGCTACAGCCTCCTCTACTCTGTCATCTTCATTTCTCATATGTATTGCAAAGAGGCCCTTGTAATCTGCCACAACTTTGCAAAGCTGAGCAATCTCTTCATTTGAGGCGTATGAGCCGGGAGTGTACTCCAGACCGCACGAAATCCCCAAAGAGCCCTGCTCCATTTGTGTGGCAAGAATACTCTTCATTTGCTCCAACTGCTCATCTGTGCAACGGACATCTTTATCCCCTACAACAAACTGTCTTAAATCTCCCTGTCCGGTAAATGATCCGTAATTGAGCCCCAGCTTCTGTTGCGAAAGGGCTCCGTAAAAATCTCCGATACTCTCCCATTTGGTAGTGGGGAAAGGGCTGGAGCCGCAGTTCCCTCCTATTTCGGTAGTTACCCCTTGGTAAATTTTACTGTCACCGAGCGGAGACTCAAAAAGATTTCCATCTGTGTGGGTGTGAATATCCACAAACCCCGGAGAGACGGCTGCCCCTTTTGCATCAATTATGACATCTGCACTATCTCCGAGTGATGAGGCAATTGCAGATATCTTTCCATCCTTAATACCTATCTCCCCGGGAAAGGGTTTTCCACCCTCTCCGTTGTAGATAACCCCACCTTTAATGATAGAGTCAAAGCGGTTATTCGCCTTTAAGATTCTACTGCTTGAATATCCTAAGCCGAATGCTGCTCCGGCAAATAGAGAGCTTTGGATAAATTTTCGTCTGGAAATTGTGCTGCTCATAATATATCGTTTATTAGTTATCTTATTTGTATACCGGCACTCTTATAGACCCTGAGTGAGTCTCCCTGTGAATAGACAAGGTATCCCTCAATTTTTGGGTCACTCTCAATTATCTCAATTGCTTTTTCGACTCCTGCAACCATAAACCAGGTTGCGTATGCATCTGCAGTCATTGCATCCGGGGCTGTTACCGTTGCGCTTAAAATGCTCGCTTTGGCCGGATATCCCGTAAGCGGATTAATCGTATGAGAGTACTTTTGGCCATCCTCTTCATAAAATTTTCTGTAGTTTCCGGAGGTGGCAAGCCCC
>Ga0154556_1118_pt1 | contig 12518 bp, 9 predicted proteins | sample RifGroF2_FD_105699 | JGI IMG/M metagenome (GOLD analysis project Ga0154556, IMG submission 105699) | Bacteroidetes bacterium GWF2_41_61 | reverse complement strand
ATCGCCGCCGCCCACCAGGGTGAAGACGCCGGTTGAGGTGATATCTGCAAGTAGTGTGGCGATGGTTTTGGTTCCGTTTGCAAATTTCTCCATTTCGAAAACTCCTACAGGGCCGTTCCAGAGTACGGTTTTAGATGCGCGCAAAACAGCTTCCCACTCTTTGAGGGTAGATGGGGCGGCGTCCATTCCAAGCCATCCGTCCGGAATTGCGTTGTCCTGACAAATTTTTGTGTTGGCGTCGTTGCTGAATGCATCTGCACACACAACCTCGCCGGAGTAGTAGAGTTTGACCCCTTTTGCGGCGGCCTTCTCCAGGATGGTGAGCGCAAGCTCCATCTGGTCATCTTCGCAGAGAGAGTTTCCAATCTTACCACCTTGTGCTTTGATAAAGGTGAAGACCATACCGCCGCCGATAATCATATTGTCGCATACATCAAAAAGCTTCTCGATAATGGCAATTTTGGAAGATACTTTGGCCCCGCCGATAATTGCTGTCACAGGGTGTTCTGGAGATTTTAGCACTTTGTCTATAGCTTTAATCTCGCCCTCCATTACATACCCAAACATTTTATCGTTAGGGAAGTATTTGGCTATAAGGGCTGTAGATGCGTGAGCACGGTGGGCAGTACCAAAAGCGTCGTTGATATAACAATCTGCATAAGAGGCCAGCTTTTTGGTAAACTCCTTCTGAAGCTCCTTCATAGCCGCCTTGGCTGCCTTCTTCTCCTCCTCCGAAACATCCTCGGCAAGCCCGCGTGGTTTACCCTCCTCCTCGGCGTAGAAACGAAGGTTCTCAAGAAGCAGAACCTCACCCGGTTTGAGGGTTGCAGATAGTTGTGCGGCCTCCTCTCCCATACAGTCAGGAGCAAATTTGATCTTTACTCCAAGCTTCTCCTCTATTGCCGGAATTATATGTTTAAGAGAGTATTTGCCGGTTGGCCCTTTTGGACGACCCAGATGGGACATCACGATTAGGGATCCACCCTTCTCAAGTACTTTTTTAAGTGTCGGAATTGCTGCTCTGATGCGGGTGTCATCTGTAATTTGAAAAGATTCGTTAAGGGGAACATTAAAGTCTACCCTCACAATGGCTCTTTTACCCGTGAAGTTGTAATTATCAATACTTTGCATATGGAATATTTATTAAATAAATGTTTATCCGAGCCGCAAAATTAAGAATATTCTCAGAAAATTACTACCTTCGGGGCTGTTTAATTAACAATTTAAAACCAAATTTTGTGATATTACTGGAGTCTCCCCAAAAGTGGAGTGATTATGAGCTGATTGACTCAGGGGATTTTGAAAAGCTCGAAAGATTTGGCAACTATTGTCTTATCCGTCCGGAGCCCAAGGCGTTGTGGGAAAAGAGACTCTCTCAAAAGGAGTGGCTGGATTTGGCGCATACTAAGTTTACAACCGGTGCCGGGTTTGGCAAGTCGGGCAAAGAGGACTCCGGAACCTGGCATCAGCTTAAAAAAATGCCGGACCAATGGGTTATCGGCTATAAGAAGGGGCAGCTGGATTTCAATATGAGGCTTGGCCTCACCGCTTTCAAACACGTGGGAATCTTCCCGGAGCAGGCCCCAAACTGGGACTACATCTACGAAAACACCTCCAAAATATCTGCAGAGAACGGCAAGAACGGTTTTCCGAGGCCAAAGATCCTCAACCTTTTTGCCTACACAGGGGCTGCTTCGCTGGCCGCTAAGTGTGCAGATGGGGATGTTACGCACCTGGACTCTGTGAAGCAGGTGGTTAGCTGGGCAAGAACCAATATGGAGTTGAGCAGGCAAGATAACATCCGCTGGGTCATCGAGGATGCTCTTAAGTTTGTTAAGAGGGAGGCAAGAAGGGGAAATCTTTACCAGGGAATAATTATGGACCCGCCCGCCTACGGGCACGGCCCGGATGGTGAGAAGTGGAAGCTGGATGAACTTCTCTTTGAGATGATGCAGGAGGTTGCGCAGATTCTGGCTCCAAAAGATAGCTATCTGGTTTTAAACCTCTACTCGAACGGATACTCTGCACTCCTCTCCGAGACCATTGTTAAGAGTGCGTTTCACCTGATGGATAAAAAGAGAGAGAGCTATGAACTCACCTACGGAGAGCTGTTCATTGCAGATAAATTTGAAAAAGCCCTGCCACTGAGCGTCTTCACCCGTCTGCGGAGATAATTAAAGAGCAAAATGTGACGGCCGGCCCGGCAGCTTGGCAGCTGACACAACAGTCTCAGAAGATAATAAATAAAAAAATGTGACAGCCGGCCCGGCACTCCAAATAGTTACAACAGAAAGAAGATTTAAAACATAAAATATGACAACACTACCGGCAATTCTTGCGGCTCCGCTTGCAATAACCTGGGGGCCAAACCCGGAGATTTTCTCTATCGGGCCAATACATATCAGGTATTACAGTATTCTGTTTGTATCGGGATTTATAATCGGCTACTACATCTTTATGAGGTTTTTCAAGAGAGAGGGGTTGCCTGTAGAGATTCTGGACACACTGCTTTACACACTGCTGGGGTCGGCTGTTGTTGGTGCAAGGCTGGGGCATTGCCTCTTTTATGAGCCGGCTTACTATCTCTCCAAACCCTGGGAGATCTTTATGATATGGGAGGGGGGTCTCGCCAGCCACGGAGGCGCAGTTGCTATTCTTATCGCTCTCTGGTACTATGCGCGCAAATATGGCCGCAGATACGATTTTGACTATATGTGGCTCTTAGACAGAGTTGGTGTTGCAACCCCTCTGGCCGGAGCACTCATTCGTCTGGGCAACTTGATGAACTCCGAAATTTACGGCAATCCTACAGATCTTCCGTGGGGCTTTATCTTCACAATTAGGGGAGAGACTCTCGCAAAGCACCCCACCCAGCTCTATGAAGCACTGGCATACCTGTTTACATTCGCATTCCTGATGCTCCTCTACTGGAAATTTCTGGATAAACTCAAAAAGGGCACGATGTTCGGCATATTTATGATAGGAATTTTCGGAACCCGCTTCTTCATAGAGTTTGTAAAAGAGCCCCAGGTAGCATTCGAACAGGGTATGACACTCAATATGGGTCAGTGGCTCAGCATTCCGTTTATCCTTCTGGGCATTTCCATTATTGTTTACAGCATCATAAAAGGTTCGCCTGCTGCAATCCAAAACGATGCAGATATCAAAAAAGCAAAAACAAAATCTGCCTCAGATAATATAAAATCTGAAGCAGATAAAATTAAGAGCGGTAAGTCTTACAAGTAACAGACCTCCCCGGGCTTATAAATCCATCGCAGAAAGCTCTGCAAGAGAGAGTTCAAAATTCTTCTCTGTTTCAAGAGCTCTTCTTAAAGCTTCGTAATAATACTCTATCTCGGTTAAGTAGTTGAGCAGAGATATCTCTCCGGCATCAAAAGCTCTCTTAAGCAGGTGCTCGTTGTTGAAAGAGGATAATGCAACTCTGTACTTTAATGCAGATTGTTTAAGCTTGACAGCTTTGTCATAGAGACCTTGCAGCCGAGTGTAAAACGCAACTTTGCTATCTGCAAGCACAGATTGATTTGCGGTTAATTGTGCTTGTGCTTGCCTGACTCTGTTTTTATTATTCCACAAAGGGATAGAGAGACCAACGGTCACGCCTTGAAATCTCTCTCCAAGAAGTTGCTCACTCATATATCCGGCAGAAAACTTAGGCAACCCCTGGGCTCTGTTCAAGCGGATCTTCTCTTGGCCGATTGTTATTTGCGAGTTTGCGTATAGTAGTGCGGGATTTTTAGATACAACACTCGAATACCACTCATCAAAATTGTCAGGTAAGAGACCTCCGGGGTAGCTGTTTTGTTCAAAAACAATCTCTTGCCCGCCATTCAGTCGTTTAAGCTCAGATAAGAGAATAGTTCGTTCGGTCTCTATTCCGCTAGCTTCATTTTGCAGAGAGATAACATTCATTTGAGTTTTATTGTTTTCAATAATGTTTGCCTCCCCTTTTTCAAGTTTCGCCCGATAAGCAGCTGCAATCCGTTCTGCATTACTCAATCTTTGAGCAACCTCGCCGGTAAGTGCATTGTAGTAAACCAGTTCAATGCAAATCTGTTTTGCGTGCAGCAGCAAGGATAACCTCTCTGCCTTGTAAAGAAGCTCTAAGTTTGAATTTTCAAGTTTCGCAACTCTATCCCTGTGGCCGTAAACTGTTGGGAAATCGAATGACTGTGTGATTTTGAAATCTGTACGCTCTCCGTTTACAGGGGTATTTCCCCACAGATAGGCAAACTCAACCTCGGGATCTGACAGGAAGATACCTGTACGGTTCCCGAGTTTTTGAGCTTCCATCTGTTCCCGGAGTGATTGCAGGGTTGTACTATTTGCTTCAATCCGTGACAGAATATAATTATAATCGCCTTGAGCTGTTGTAGCTAACGCAATAGCTAATAGGCCTATACTCAAAATTATCCTTTTCATATTTGCTGTTCTTTCTTTAATCTTCTGTTTTGAAGTATTTCATAAGCTATAGGTACAATGTAGATATTTAAAAGGGTAGATGTCAACAGTCCACCCAGGACTACTACTGCCATAGGGCTTTGAATTTCATTGCCAGACTTGTCGCCGTTAAGAACTAAAGGAATAAGGGCGAGTGCGGCCGTTAACGCAGTCATAAGTATTGGATTCAATCTGTCAAGCGATCCCGCCACAATAGTTTTAGTAAGAGAATCATCACTATGTTCCATATGTTGATATTTTGAAATCAGAAGAATTCCGTTTCTAGTTGCAATACCAAATAGGGTAATAAACCCGATAATAGACGGAATACTTATAATACCGGAAGTGATCCACACGGCAAATACTCCACCAATCAATGCCAAAGGAAGATTGACTAAAACAATTGCAGATAGTGATACGTTCTTAAACTCGCTATACAGCAGCAGGAAGATTACACATATCGCTAATATAGAGGTGATAAGAAGAGTTCTTGATGCGCTTTTGGCACTCTCGAACTGCCCTCCGTACTCTACACGGTAGCCTTGAGGGAGATTAATCTGTGATTCTATATTTGTTTTAATTTCTCCAACTACACCATTCAAATCTCTCCCTGCAACATTCGCAGAAACAACTATCTTCCGTTGCACGTTTTCTCTGCTTATTGAATTTGGCCCACCAACGGAAACAATTTCTGCAACCTCTTCCAATGGTACTTTTTTCCCGTTTTGGGTGTCAATAAGAGCAGACTTTACCTGTTCAATATTTTCGGTATAGCTTTTATTTAATTTCAAAACCAAATCGAAACTGCGCTGCCCTTCATAAATTTCGGATAGCTTCTCTCCTGCAAATGCAAGTTCGATAAACTCATTGAAATCTTCTATTGATATACCATATTGGGCAAGCATACTTCGTTTAGCTCTCACCTGCAATTGAGGTGTCTCAGTCTGCTGTTCAACGGCAACATCCACCAAACCATCAATTCCTATAATTGAACCTTTTATTTGGTTGGCAATCATAAACATCTGGCTCAAATCTGTCCCGAACAGTTTGATAGCGATATTTGCCCTTGTCCCGGAAAGCATATGGTCTATGCGGTGTCCAAGCGGTTGTCCTACAGTAAACGCAAGTCCCGGAACAGCTCCCAGTTTTTCACGGACTTCTGCCATAAACTCTTCACGCCCTCTTTTTCCTAATGTAAAGTTCACATCAATTTCTGCACTATTTGTAGATAATGAGTGCTCGTCAAGTTCGCCACGTCCGGTTCGCCTTGCTGTACTTGTAACTTCCGGTAATAAAAGCAACTCCGTCTCTATAAGGTTTCCTAAACGATCGCTTTCATCAAGGGTTACACCGGGTTTGGTTACTGCCGAAATTGTAAGCGACCCTTCGTTGAACTCGGGTAGAAAACTTCTCCCCATAGTCACAAAGAGCACTCCGGCAACTAATAGAAGAGCTATTGTGGGGTAAATTACAATTTTCTTGTTTGTAAGAACCCATAACAGCGACCTTTCATATAGTGTAGAAAGCTTTTGAGTCAGCCAGTTATCCTTTATTTTTTTATCAAGGTAGTTATCTCGCGAAAGCATCATTCTACAGAGCAGTGGAGTTATTGTCATTGCCACAACCAGCGACATAAACAGTGATACTATATAAGCCACGCCAAGCGGCTTGAGCATTCTTCCTTCCATTCCGGAAAGGAAAAAGAGGGGTATAAATGCCACTATAATTATAAAAGTTGCATTGAGGATAGAAGCTCTAATTTCAACGGAAGCTTTATAAATGACACTTACTACTGACTCCCGCTCTTCCTTTGGCTTAATGTGATTTTGCCTTAAGCGTTTGTAAACATTTTCTACGTCAATAATGGCATCATCTACAAGAGATCCTATGGCGATGCACATTCCGCCCAGCGTCATCGTATTAATATTCATTCCAAGCAGGTAGAGAACGATGAGAGTACCGAAAAGTGACAGGGGAATAGCGATTACCGAAATAATTGTCGTTCTGAAACTGGCTAAGAAAATAAACAGAATAATTATTACAAATATTGCCCCCTCCATCAAAGCTATCCCGACGTTATTTACAGAAGCCTCAATAAAGTCAGCCTGACGGAATATTTTAGTATCCATCCGAACATCTGCAGGAAAAGTTTTTTTAATTTCTGCCAAATTGTACTCAATACGCTCTGTAACGTTGAGAGTGTTGATATTAGGTTGTTTGGAGATAGCCAATATTACAGAAGGCTTAGCATTTTGAGAAGCGTGCCCCATTTTAACCGGGGTTCCAATTACAATCTCAGCAACATCAGATAGTACTACAGGTCTTCCATTTCTGGTTTTCACATAAGTTTCGCCAAGCTCTTCAAGGTCGTTGGTACGAGCCATTCCGCGAAGTGCATACTCGTTTCCGTAGTCCCGAATTATACCACCTGTAGAATTAGTGCTTAATGTTTTTCCAACGCTTTTTAGCTCTTGCAATGTGACTCCGTAGGCGTTCATCTTTACAGGGTCTGCAAGAATCTGATACTGCTTGTAGTCACCACCGATAATGGTTACTTGAGACACTCCTCCGGTAGCTAGTATTGCCGGTTTAACAATCCAGTCTGCTAATGTACGAAGCTCCATCATTGAAGTTGAATCGGCTTGAAGTCCTACAAATAGGATCTCTCCCATCAAACTTGATTGCGGAGCTAGCACAGGAATAATACCAACAGGTAGTGAACTTGTGAGTGTTCCCATCTTTTCGCTGACTATCTGACGGGCTTTAAAAATATTCGTACCCCATTCGAACTCAACCCAAACAAAAGAGTATCCCTGCAGAGATGCCGAACGCACCCGGCGTACATCGGTGGCCCCATTGACTGCGGTCTCTATAGGAAATGACACCAGACGCTCTACCTCTTCCGGCGCCATTCCGTGAGCGTCTGTCATTAAAACTACTGTAGGGGCTGTCAAATCCGGAAACACATCCACATCCATTTTTTGGAAAGTGTATGTTCCGCCAACAATAAGCAGTACTGCACCAAGCAGTATAAAGAGCTTATTATTGAGCGAGAATTTTATGATATTGTTCAACATAACATATTGCTGTTAATGTACGTGACCAGAGTGTGCATCCAGAGCACCCGATGCCTGTGCAAGTTTAACTAAAATAGCACCCTTGCTTACAATCCTCTCTCCTACAGATACACCCTCTATAACTTCGGTACGGTATCCATCAGTTACACCTTTATGAATAACTCGTTTCTCAAAAAATTCCGGAGTAAGCTGGGTATAGACAAAATAGTTACCCATCTCTTCTATGATAGCTTCGTTGGGAATAGTTATCGCCATATTGTTGGATTGGGTTTTTATAAAAACATCTATAAAGCTCCCGGACAGTAATCCTACACTATTTTTTACTTTAAAAAACACCGGGATAAGAGGGTTTTCAATATCTGTTGATTTGCCGTAAGAGAGAACTTTGCCGTCCAGCTCTTCAAGAGAATACCTTAAGTTGTTGCTCGTATTAATAAAGGTTGCAGATACAATACTGCCCAATAATGGATAATATTTTGGTTGCAATTGCGCTTTTATTAACATATCAAGATTTTTAGATACAATCACTATGGGCTCTCCTGTCTCTACATATTGACCATTTTGAACCATAAGTTTAGCAACATATCCTTTTATAGGAGAACTAATTATCTGTCTCCCCAAAGAGAAATTTGCCCGAAGATTGCTGTAGTTAGCTTCGGCATTTGTATACTCGGTCTCTGCTCTTAAAAGTTCACTCTGTGATACGATATTATCTTTGGCCAAATCCTTTTTTCGTTCGTATTCTGCTTTGGCCCTGTTGTACTCCGCAGTTGCTTCGCTCAGGCGTACAGAAAGGTTGTTATCTGCCATACCTTTGCTCTCTACAGAGAATAGTTGCTCTCCTTCGTTTACTATTTTACCCTCCACTATCTCCTGAGCTGAATAGGTTACTATTCCACCGGTCCTTGCAACAACAACTCTTTGGTCTGCTTGTGATGGCAATATTTGAGCAACAGTACGAATTACTTTCCCAAAAGACTCAAAACGTGCCTCTTCGGTGGCAAAGTCTAGTTTCCAACTTTGTTCTTTAGTAAAAACAGCACCATTGCTACTGGACATAGCCGCATCTGCAGCATTGTGTTGGGCATCGTGTACATCACTATAAACCCTAACATCCGGAACGACTATCTGCGATTTCGCATCGGGAGCCTCTATATCAAAAATGATTTTGCCGGCACCGGCCATTGCGGGAGTTAAAAAGAATTCATATATGCCTGTACGGGTAGGTTTTTCAAGTGTTTGTCGAATACCTTCAGTGCCAATTATAAGACTTATTGTAACTCTCCCCTCTGTAATCGGTTTGAAATTTTTCAAAAAAGAGAAATGGGCAAGAATGCTACTTTGTTGCCCGGCTACAAATGGCTTAGCTTCTGCATATACTTCAAATGCATCGCTATATGCTGTAAGCTGAAGGTTTTCGTCGTGAGGATGCTCCTCGGCTACGACACTTTGCCTATTTTTACAAGATATTATGGTGATTGCTAAAAGCATCACCATAACTAAGTTCGTTATCTTCATATTACCTTAGCTGCTAATGTTTATGGTTTGGGTCTGAGTGATCGTGTTTGTGGTCATCTTTTTTTTCCGGTTGCACAACGGTAGAATCTGCTTTAACTTGAAAACTCTCTTGTGAAGCAGGGGCTTTGGCCTCTTCTTCGTGGTTCCCGTGCACAGATCCATCATCGTGAACGTGTGTGTCTGCCGGTTGGTTTTTACTTGAACAACTTTCGCAAGAGGTGAGTCCAAAAATGATAAGAGCAGATAAGATGATTGCAATAATTTTAAATGATTTCATATTTGTTGTTATTATCAGGTTATTAGATACTTAACACAAAGGAAGATGAGCTTAATTTTATAAGCACAGATGCTGCCTTTGCAATAAAAAAACTGAAAAAACTAACAAACGGGAGGAGCTCTCAACCCGATAGAGCCGGATGAGAATTTGGAATAATATGATTCAATGTATGGTTTTTGCCGAAACGGTAACCCGCCCTCATTCACTAAGCTAAACTTGTCAATACCACGCGGGGAGACAAAAGTTTTAGATGTTTTGTAATCACAATTTTCATAGCACTCAAATTTTGGACTATTATCAGAACGGGTATAAACCTCATTGAGTGCGCACTTCTCAGTCTCACTGTTACTTTCGTGATTGTGGGTGCTAGGTGCCTGATGATGGTCACTAGGAGTGTGGTTATGGTCACTAGATGTGTGGTTATGGTCACTAGATGTGTGGTTATGGTCACTAGATGTGTGGTTATGGTCACTAGGTGTGTGGTTATGGTCACTAGATGCGTGATGATGATCTTGGGATCTCTCCTTGATGCTCCTCTCAAGCAGTGCTACTACAAACCCATTGTGATGATGGTGCGGGACAATTGTATGAGCCAACATTATTATATTGGCAAGTAACAAAAGGCTTGTAGAAATTATTTTTTTCACACTCTATTCTTAGTAATCCTTCAAAGATAAAAAAAACATAATCATTTGGCAAACCTACATCCGCTCACCGTCGCGACGGAGGTCTTTCTCTTTGATTGAGTGGCGTTTGTCGTATTCTCTTTTGCCTTTGGCCAGGGAGATGTTTAGTTTTGCGTAGCCGTTTTCGGCGATAAAGAGCCGGGTTGCGATTATGGTGAGCCCCTTCTCTCGTGTAGCACGGAAAAGACGGCTGAGCTCTCTTTTACTGAGCAGAAGTTTTCTGTCTCGCTTGGGGTCGTGCTTGTTGAAACTGCCCCACCAGTAATCTGCAACGTGCATATTTTTTACAAAGAGCTCCCGGTTCACAAAATAGCAATAGGAGTCCGAAAGGGAAGCTTTACCGGCGCGGATAGACTTAATCTCTGTACCAGAGAGAACTATTCCTGCGGTAAAACTTTCGATGAACTCATACTCAAATGAGGCTCTCTTGTTTTTAATCTCTATTTTACTCTTTGCTTTAGTCATTGGAGTGCAAAAATAGTGTAAATTTGTGAGATGAACCATAATTTAGTTAGCGGGATGAATGCAGACCTTCTTTGCATTCTTGGGCCAACGGCCTGTGGCAAGACAAAATATGCCGTAAAGTTAGCCGCTTCGGCTTCGGGAGAGATAATATCTGCAGACTCCCGCCAGGTTTATAGGGGGATGGATATCGGCACCGGGAAAGACCTTTGTGAATACACATATAATGGAGTTGAAGTTCCGTATCACCTTATAGATATTGCAGATCCCGGGAGCAGATACAATATCTTTGAGTATCAGCGGGATTTTCATAAAGCGTATGAAGATATTAAAAGCAGGGGTAAGCAACCAGTTCTTTGCGGGGGAAGCGGACTCTACATTGAGGCTGCCACTGCAGGATATCAGCTGCCGGAGGTTCCTCCCGACCCACTTTTAAGAGAGGAGCTGGAGAGGGAGAGCAGCGAAGAGCTCATAAAAAGACTCGCCGCAATGAAGAGCCTGCACAATGTAAGTGACACCCAGAGCCGCAAACGGCTAATAAGGGCACTTGAGATTGCCATCTATCAGCAGCAGAATCCCTCAAACAGCACAGAGTACCCCCCAATCAAAACCAGATTCATCGGGATAGATGTGGGTAGGGAGGAGCGAATTAAGAGAATAGACAAACGGCTCAAAGAGCGACTCAAGGGTGGTATGATTGATGAAGTAAAAGGGTTGCTGGAGAGCGGGCTTAAGCCGGAAGATCTTATCTATTACGGACTTGAGTATAAATATGTAACCCTCTACATTACCGGCGAGATAAGCTATGTGCAGATGGAGAGCCGCCTCTCTACGGCCATTCATCAGTTTGCAAAAAGGCAGATGACCTGGTTCCGGGGAATGGAGCGCAGAGGCATAAATATTGAATGGGTAAGTCCGGAGAGCAGATTGGTTTTTTAAGTAAGTTAAACAGATAATAAATTGAATAGGATATGAGAAGAGGTTTAAGGATTGGATTTGTGCTGGTTTTAATGGCAGTGATGTTGCACCCCTTTTATGCAAATGCGCAGAAACAGGAGGAGATGAAATTTGTGAATGTAGATGATCTTATGATAATTGGTAAGGGTTTTCAGGAGAGTCACGTCAAATATGGCCGTGTGCCGTTATCTCTTGTGCCGGAGCTCAGGAAAGAGCTGCTGAGTCTGGGGGCAAACAGTGCCGGGCTAGCCGTACGGTTCAACTCCAACAGCTCCGTGATCTCTGTAAGGTGGAAGCTTCTGGAGGATGTTAGTATGAACCATATGCCGGACACCGGGATAAAGGGGCTGGACCTCTATGTTCTGGATGGGGGCAGATGGCAATATATTGGTACAGCAAGGCCCAACGCCAAGGAGAGCTTTGCCGTATTTGTGAGAAATATGACCAAACAGAACCGTGAGTTCATAGCATACTTTCCCCTTTATGACGGGGTAGAGTCGGTGGAGATAGGGGTGGAGCAGGATGCCCAACTTAGAGCGCCTCAAAACAGCAGGCTGGTAAAGAGTGCCAATAAAAAGCCACTTCTCTTTTACGGCACAAGTATAACCCAGGGCGGATGCGCATCAAGGCCCGGAATGGCTTACCCATCAATTATTGGAAGAGCTCTGGACAGAGAGACCATAAATCTTGGTTTCTCAGGAAATGGTAAGATGGATTTTGCAATGGCAAAGGCAATTAATATGGTTGATGCAGATGCAATTATCCTGGACTGCCTTCCAAACACAACCGCTCAGAGCTTAAAAGACAGCGCCTACCGCTTTATCACCCACATTGCACTTGCAAAACCAAATGTGAAGATCTTTATGGTAGAGAACGCCAACTTCCCATACCTGATTGTTGATACCGTTACCAAAGCAGCACTGGAAGAGGAGAACCAGGTGTGGCGCGAACTCTACGCCCGGCTTCTCACAGAGGGATTTCTCAACATCGAGTACATAAGAGGCGACAACCTCCTGGGAGAAGATGGCGAAACCACCGTGGACGGAGTCCACTTCACCGACCTCGGCTTCCTGCGATTCGCTG
>Ga0154556_1099_pt1 | contig 13051 bp, 9 predicted proteins | sample RifGroF2_FD_105699 | JGI IMG/M metagenome (GOLD analysis project Ga0154556, IMG submission 105699) | Bacteroidetes bacterium GWF2_41_61 | reverse complement strand
TTAAGATTTAGAAATTGTATACTATAAACGAAAATATAAAGCTATGAGAAGATATTACGACTCCACGAGAGTTGCCCGGCTGATAGCAAAACTGGCACTGAAAACCATCTCGGATGAGGAGAGGCGAGAGCTCGCTTCACTGGCAAAGGAGAACGGTTTGAATGTAGATGAGATTCTCAAAAAGGTCACCACCGAAGTAGCAAAAAGTTTTGAAGTTGCAGATGCTTCTACGGTTGCAGGTAACCAAACGGTAGCAGGTAGCCAAACGGTTGAGGGCAACCAGGTGGTTGCAGATGCGACAGAAATTGAGGCTGGGAAAAGGGTTTGGGCGGTTGTAGAGAGAAATATTTCCCAAAGGGAGTTAAGAGTGGGAGATTCGGAAGTGAGTTTTGGGCGATCAAGGCGTGCCGGGTTTGGTTTTGGGAGGGGGTTGATGAGGTATGCGGCAATTTTTGCGGTGGTTGCATCGCTTTCGGTGGGGGGTTATTGGTTGCGTTCGGGGTATGTTAATTCGAAGGAGACTATTACGCTGCTTGCAAATGAGACGGTGCTGGAGTTTCCGTCGGGGGAGAGTGTAGTGCTCAAGGAGAAGACAGATATAAAGAGCATTCTTGGCAATCAGGCTTTAGTTGCAGATAAGGGAGAGGTGGAAAAGGCTGTTGCGGAGATTTATAAAATAAAGGTTTCCAGCGGGTCTACACACACTATCACTCTGGAAGATGGTACGAAAATTATTCTTTATCCGGAGTCTGAGCTTCAGTTTCCTTCGTTTTTCGGCTCTACGGAGCGCTCTGTGACACTAGTAGGGGAGGGTTATTTTGATGTGCAAAAAGATAGCGGGCGACCATTTAGTATTAATACCGGCGGGGCATCTGTGGTTGTGCTTGGTACAAGCTTTAACATAAGGGCATATAGTAATGAGCCCACAATAGAGACTGTTCTGGTTTCCGGTAAGGTGCTGATGAACAGCACAGAGCTGGTTCCGAACCAGATGGCCATCTTTAATCGTGCAAATTCGCAGATTTCAGTAGAGAATCTACAGGCCTCCATATACAGCGAGAGGGCCAACGGAATGTTTATATTCGATAACAGAAGCCTGGATGAGATAATGAGGGAGTTTAGCCTTTGGTTCGGGTTTGAATATAGCTATGAAGATAGTGCCCTAAAAGATAAAAAATTCAGGTTTAAACTACCTCGTACAGATAGCTTCAATCGTCTGATGAATCTTATGGAGAAGACAGGCGAGCTTCGGTTTGATGTTTCAGATAAAAAAGTAACAATCTTACCGGGGAGATAGCAACTCTCCATAAAAAAACCACCCACTTAACCGATTTTCGGCCAGGAACTTCGGTTAAATGAGCGGTTAGAGGATATAACGGGTTCTTTTCCTCAAACCGGCTCCAGCAAAGAAAACAGTTTTAGAACCCATCTAACCCAAACATTAAATGTATGAATAAAAAGTGGATTAAGCGTACTTTAGTGGGTAAATATTCCCACTTAACTGCCAGAAATTTATTTTGTACTGTTGCAATGCTCTTTTTAACCGGACTAACTTCGCTTCAACTAAACGCGCAGAACACCCGGCAAATCAGCATCAACAAGCAAAATATTTCGTTTGAAGAGATTGTTCGCGATGTTGAATCGCAAACAGACTACACCTTTATGTACAGTACAGAGACCGCACGAGCTATCGGCAAGGTGAGCGTAAATGTGGCAAATGCCACAATCAAACGCCTGATGGATCTTGTACTTGAGGGCAAAGCCTTTACATACTCTCTCGAGGAGAATGTTGTGGTCATAGGCCCGAAGAAGGCGGCACAACAAAACATTGCAGATCAAAAACCGGTAAAAATTACCGGAGTTGTTACCGAAGCAGATGGTCTACCACTGCCCGGAGCAGCCGTTATGGTTAAGGGAACTCAAGTTGGCGTTGTTACAAATGAAGATGGCAGCTTTGAGTTAAATGTACCTTTCGGCAGGACAACTCTCACGGTATCCTTTATGGGAAAGAAGAGTCGTGATGTGAGTATCGCAGGGAAGAGCTCGGTAACAGTGAGTCTGGAAGATGATGAGATGTCTATTAACCAGGTTGTGGTTACGGGTATCTTCAACAAATCCAGAGAGAGCTACACAGGAGCGCTCACAACAATCTCCGACAAAGAGTTAAAAGCATCCGGCAATCGCAATATTCTAATCTCAATCAGAAATATTGACCCAAGTTTCAACTTAATAGATAATCTGGAGTTTGGATCTGACCCAAACAAAATGCCCGATATCACAATTCGCGGACGCACCAGTATGGATGTAAATGTTCGTAACCTTCAGGAGCAGACAAGTGTGCAGAGCAATGCCAATATGCCTCTCTTTATAATGGACGGTTTCGAAGTGTCGGTACAGAGGGTAATGGATATGGACGAAGAGCTTGTAGAGAGCATCACCCTTCTAAAGGATGCCAGCGCAACTGCAATGTACGGCTCACGAGGAGCAAACGGAATTGTGGTTATAACACTCAAAAGACCTGCAGCAGGCAGATTAAGAGTGAGCTACAGGGGCGGTATCAGTATTGAGGCCCCCGATTTTGCCTCTTACAATCTTATGAATGCAAGCGAGAAGCTTCAGTATGAGAAGGCTGCAGGCCTGTTTAACTCAATTTACAATCCTACCAACCAAAATCTGCAGGAGCTATACAACCAGCGCTTAATTGAACTTGAGAGAGGAGTAGACACCTACTGGCTAAAATACCCTGTAAGAACAGGAGTGGGTAACAGACACAGTGTAAGGGTAGATGGTGGTGCAGATAACTTTAACTACGCAGGTAGCATATCTTACAACAACATTTTAGGTGTAATGAAGGAGTCTTCCCGCAACAACTTTTCGGGTAACCTCTTCTTCCAATACACATTGAAAAACCTTAAATTCCAGAACGACCTCACTATTCTGCACAACAGAAACAGAAACTCCCCATATGGCGATTTCTCTGAGTACACTACGGCAAATCCGCTCTACACACCATACGATAGTGAAGGTCACCTTAAGAAGATGATCTCAGATCCTCCGGCATCTTCAAACACTCCGCAAAGAGTGGGAAACCCACTATACAATGCCACCCTGCCAACTCGCGACGACGGAAGCTACACCAGCATCCAGAACAATTTTGCAGTCGAGTGGCAAATCAACAAAGACTTTATGTTCAGAGGTAATTTTGGAGTTTCAAACCAACAGAGCCGTACAGACAAGTATCTTTCACGCGACCACACAAGTTTTGACACAGGTGACTATACCGGAGAGAACTTCAATATGCGCGGAAGCTACACATACACAACAGGTTATCAGTTCTCTTACGAAGGATCTGCAACCCTAAACTACAAGAAGACATTCAATGAGGTTCACCAGTTATACTCAGGATTGAGCGCAAACATTGCAGAAGATCTCAACGAGAGCTACTCAGTTCAGGGCAGAGGATTCTCGGCATCAAATATGAAAAACCTGGGAATGGCCGGAGCCTATTCACTGGGCAAACCTTTTAGCAGTGAACAACATTCAAGAAGAATCGGAACCATTCTCAATGTTAACTACACTTATGACAGACGCTACTTTGCAGATTTCTCGGGCAAGATAGAGGGGTCATCAAAATTCGGAAGCAATGACCGTACAGCACCGTTCTGGTCGGCGGGGTTTGGATGGAATGTTCACAACGAAAAATTCATCAGCAAACTGAGTGCAATCAACTCACTGCGTCTGCGCCTGTCTTACGGAACGACAGGTTCTCAAAACTTTAGCTCATACCAGGCACTCACAACTTACAAATACTTTGGCCAGGAGAGTTATAAATTCTGGAACGGAGCCTATATGATTGGACTAGGTAACCCCGACCTCTCGTGGCAGAAGACCAAACACACCAACATTGGAGTTGAGACCTCACTCTTTGACGGTCGCATCCGCTTGAATGTAGACTACTACAACAAATTAACCGAAGATCTGCTTACAGATATAAATCTGCCTACAGCGGGAGGTTTCCAAAGCTATAAAGCAAACATAGGAGAGGTGAGAAACAGAGGGGTAGAGGTTGATGCAAACGTATTTCTGATTCGTGATATGAACAAGCGAATCACCTGGTCTATAGGAGGAAATATGGCTCACAATGTGAACAAGATTCTTAAAATCTCCAATGCACTCGAGTTTTTGAACTCAGAGCTTATGAAAGATGCAGGTCCAAACCCAAGTTTCCTTTATCAGGAGGGGCAATCTATGAACACCATATTTGTTGTTCGCTCGCTTGGCATAGACCCGGCAACAGGGCAGGAGCTCTTCCTAAACAGGTTGGGTGAGAGAGTTTACACCTGGAATGCACAGGACAAAGTTCCGAGCGGTGTGAATGAGCCGAAGATCTGGGGTAATCTAAGAACCACATTCAGATGGAAAAACATCACACTAAACGCTACAATGTCTTACCGTGTAGGTGGTTACATCTACAACCAAAGTCTTGTGGACAAAGTAGAAAACATCAGTCTCTCAAGGCAGGTAAACAATCCGTGGGGAAATCTGGATAAAAGAGCGCTTTACGAGCGTTGGCAAAATCCGGGTGATGTTGCAAGTTTCAAAAACATAAGAGACTTCAATGCCACTTACGCTTCGTCACGTTTTGTTATGAAAGAGAATGCCATAAATCTCAATTCATTGAATATCAACTATGAATTCAGTACAGAGTGGCTTAAAAAGAGTCTGAAAATGGATTACCTGTCGCTTGGTTTATATGCAGAAGATCTGTTTTACATCTCAACCATAAAGCAGGAGAGGGGCCTTTACTATCCGTTTGCCCGGAAGTTTTCTCTCTCGTTAACTGCAAGATTTTAACGGTAATTACTAATTAATCAATGAGAATGAAGATGAAAAGGATATATTTAATAATATTTATCGCAGTTTTATCCCTTACCTCGTGTAATAAGTGGCTCGATATTCAGCCCGAGCTGGAGATTCGCAAAAATGCCATTTTCGAGAATGAGCAGGGGTTTAAAGATGTACTCATAGGATCCTACATAAGAATGGCAACCCCGTCACTTTACGGGTTGAATACCACAATGGTGCTGCCGGAACTTATCTCCCAACACTGGACACCTGTAACAGGAACAATATCTGCATACTTGAGCAGCTTTGACTACACCCAAACCACAAGTAAAAACTTGTTTGAGGCTGTGTGGCTTCAATATTATCAAACAATATTGAATATCAATTCAATACTGGAAGATATCGACTCGAAAAAAGATATGTTTGCCAATGGTAACTACGAGGTTATCAAAGGAGAAGCGCTTGGTTTACGTGCCTTTTTGCACCTGGAGGTTCTCCGTTTTTGGGGAAGCGTTCCGGGCAGTATAGTGCTTATCAATAAAGCTATTCCTTATGTAAAAACTGTTACAAAAGACCCGAACAAACTAATAGCCAACAGCTATCAGGAGGTTTTGGACAATATTTTGGCAGACCTAAACCAGGCCGAAGAGCTTTTAAGTGCAGATCCAATTCTTACTTACTCTAATGCAGTTTTGAACTCTCCGTCTACACTTGCCGGTATAGATAAAACAAAGCCCTATCCTGCAGATGAGTACCACTTTTTCCGTCAGGTAAGGTTCAATTACTATGCAGTAAAGGCTACAAAGGCTCGTTACTACCTATGGAGAGGAGATAATGTACAGGCACTGGAAAATGCTTTGGCTGTAATAAATGCAAAAAACAGCGATGGAACAGCGAAATTTACACTGGGCAGTGAAACGGCAGCCAACAACGGGCAGCTTACATTCCCAACTGAGCACATCTTCGCAGTGAGCAACACGCTCTCTACCCAGACACTCACCTCTGTATTTTTCAACAACAACACCGCCTACACCCAAACTGCAACCTATCTCAACACCGCTTTCGAATCTACACTGCACACTTCGGATATCCGTTACAGAAGCAACCGTCTATGGGAGTTAAGAGTTATTCCTTTGGCAGGTAACTTCAACTTTTTCAAGAAGTACAACGACACCGACAGTAAGACCGCAGTTAAAGACATCCCGCTCATAAGATTGGCAGAGATGTACTTTATAGCTACAGAGTGTGGCAGCGAACTGCTTTTCCGCGACTATCGCATAGCCAGAGTTTTGGATCCATCTATTGACGGAACCCTGACATCTGCAACAGCAATTAAGGAGAGACTGGAGAAGGAGTACCGCAAAGAGTTTTACGGAGAGGGGCAGATGTTCTTCTTCTATAAAAGGCACAATTACAATAAGTTCACTTGGCCTGTAGCCAAAGTGGTAACAGAATCTGCCTATAAACTGCCAATTCCGGAATCACAATCAATGTTCGAATAAACATTTAAATTATGAAGATAAAAGCAATAAAATATAGTTTTTTAATCCTGGCTTTGGCGATGGGAGTTTCATCGTGCCAGGAGAAGGTGGTGAACAGGTTTGAGGGTGAGAGTTCTCTATTCTTTTACAGAGGCTCCGGCAACAGCAAAGGGGCACCTCAAACAGACAGTGTTTCATACTCTTTCTTCCTTGCTGCGAGCAGTGTAACTGTAGATACAGTATGGGTAGATGTTCAATTGACAGGTGTTCCTTCCACTAAAGATAGAGTCCTTCCGATTGTTCAGTCCAATACTGCTGAGGCGGGATCTGCAGTTGCAGGTACTCACTATGTGGCATTTAACGATCCTGCATTTGCAAAATATCTGATTCTGCCTGCAAATAAAGTTTCTGTATCCGTTCCTGTGATTGTAAAACGCACTGCGGAGATGGCCACATCTGAGTTTAGGCTGGATCTGGAGATTACAACCAACGAGTTCTTTGTGGCAGGTATTAAAGATCGCACAAACTACACTGTAAAAATCACCGCAATGGCTGTGAAACCGGCTCTTTGGGATGTGGCAAACAGCTACCTATCGATATTTGGCCCCTGGGGTCAGGCTAAGATGAAGTTCATAATTGACTATGTAGAGTACAGCGATTTTGATATAGTTCTCACTACGGATTACAGAGTTTATCTGGCTCTAAAGGCAAAAGCAAAACTTGCCGAGTATGAACTGGCTAACGGACCTCTTTATGAGGCAGATGGAGTTACCAGAGTTATTTTCCCTTAATACATAACTACGATGAAACAAATATTAAAATACATATTAGCAGTTATACTAACAGTATATCTATTTGGGTGTATCAAGGACACCGGCAACTATGAATACCTTGATGCAGATAAAGTTGCGCCAACTCTGGTCTCCGGAATCAATGACTCATACTCTGCTATCTCTATGGAGAAGCTGGTTATTGATCCTACGATGGGTGCAGATGAAAACCTTTACGACTATGTTTGGTATGCATATCCGGCACTTGTTGTGGGTACTGCTTGTGACACACTTGGCCGTACAAAGAAGCTGGACTATCCGGTGACACTGTTGTCGGGTACCTACACGCTCATCTTTAAAGCCACAGACAAGATCAACAAAACATCTGTTTACAAAAAGAGCCTGCTCACAGTTTCGAGCATCTTTGGAATAGGCTACTACATAAACAAATATGAAAACGGCCGTACAGATATAGATTTTGTAGACAGGAACGGATTGATAAACAAAAACATCCTCAAGCAGATAAATGGCGATGACCTTCCCGGTAAGCCAATCCGCTCAACCTTTGAAGTAAACAGATTTTCGTACTATGTAATCAATGCAGACGGAACAAAAACCAAAATGACATTTAAACCGGCAGTGTTGGTTTGTAGTGACGAGGATATGAGAATCTACCACGGCGAAAGTATGAAATTACTGAAAACCTGGGATGAAGCATTTCTTGAGAAACCGGCAGTGAAAAAACCTCAGGGTGTTTGGGCAAATACTATGGGATATATGTTGATGAATAACAACTCGGTACAGTTCATAAACAACAACGGATCCAATGTTGGCGAGTTTGGTTATCCATACCCTGTGAACAATATGAAACTCAACTCAAACGCTACCGTAATGTCAAGTTCTGTAATGGTTTATGACGATAACGCAGGCGAACTGGCCGGCTATCACGCACAAACATACTCAGCGGTAAAGAATGCGGTTGTTAAAGCATCTCCACTCACACTTGCCCCTGTAGGCGAAGCATACTTTACAAACAGTGACCTCATTTATATGGGAACACAGGTTTACTATGCAACATCTGCAGGCCGCAGTTATGTAATAGTGAAAAACAGAACAACCAATGTGTTCACTCTATGGCAGATAGGCGTTAGCAATATTCAATACGGCTACATCTACGACTACGGTGCCGGCGGGCTTGTTATACCTGCAAGTGCAGGCGTAACCTCCGGTAAAGTTTTCGCTCTTAAGGGTGGCGCAAGCACAGCATTCAACACTGTCATATACTACTCTTCCGGAGACAACAAAGTGCACTACTTCAACCCGGCCAACCAGACAGAGAAGAGAGATCTAATCACTCTGCCCGCCGGCGAAGAGATCACATACATAGAGCACTCCTACGACTTCTACTATAAGATTAATACATTCGTAGTCCTCTCCAACAAAGGCGGTAACTGGGTTTTACGCACTTATGACCTCGAAGGAGCCACTCCCGATGTTATACTTCCGGAAAAAACAATTTATAACGGAACAGGTCTGGCCAAAAACCTAATTTACAGACACGCCAGCACTTCGTTGACATATTAGACATATTAATCGCGGTTTTCATCTCAGGGCTCTTGTGCCAAAACATTGTGTTTGAGTGTTTTACACGCAAATTAAAATTTGGTTAAGTAATTGATTATGTGCGTCTTGGCACAAGAGCCCTGAGATATTTTGCGCAGCTGTTTTACGGCTGCGCTTTTTTACATAACCACGAAGTGGAAAACACATCCGTGAAACGGACTACATAACCACGAAGTGGACAACACATCCGTGAAACGGACCACATAACCACGAAGTGGACAACACAAGCCGTGAAACGGACCACATAACCACGAAGTGGACAACACATCCGTGAAACGGACCACATAACCGCATAGTAGAAAATTCAACTGGCAGTGTTATGTGAAACAGGCTGGTATACAGGTGTTTAAAAATTGGGATTTTTGAAATTGAGAAAAACATAAAAATTAAACTACTAATCTACAATCACTTACACAAAACACTAACAGATGAAAATTCTCCGAGGATAAAAAGTTATGTGGGGAACTATAACAGATGGATTTGCGGTCCGCTGCGCGGTTGTGTTTACTGCTGCGCAGTTTTGCGGTTCAAATGGTTAAATGATTGTTTATCAAGAAAGCCCCACAATGCTTGGCAAGGTTCTTTTGACAACTTGCACGGGTGGGTTGCTTAGGACGATGATTTCGTCGCCGAGTAGCTGGGCTTCGTCTACATTGTGGGTTACGAAGATTACTGTGCGTCTGTCCTCTTTCCAGATTTGGGAAAACCACTCTATCATATTCTGTTTTAGAGAGGCATCCAGTCCGTTGAGCGGCTCGTCCATCAGGATGATATCGGAGTGGCAGGCGAAGGCGCGCGCAATTGAGACACGCTGGCGCATACCGCCGCTCAACTGTGAGGGGTAGTAGTTGGCAAAACCTTCTAACTGAACTTTATGAATGAGCCTATCTGCCTCACTCCTTCTTTGAGAGGGCGACATATTGCCGCCAAGCACAAATTCGATATTACCTCGAACCGTTTTCCAGGGCAGCAGCCGCGGCTCCTGAAAAATATATGAGAAGATCTTATCATCGAAACCAATGAGGGAGCCGCTGTCGGGCAAAATTACTTTGCCCATAATATTGAGCAGCGTACTCTTCCCGCAACCCGAAGGGCCCAGAATGCAGGTGATGGTGCTCTCTGCCAAACTAAGATTGAAATCCTTGAAGAGGGTGATCCCGTTAAAACTCTTATTGAGATCTTTTATCTGCAAACCGCCTGCTTTTGATTTTGTCATTATTGAGCCCTCCATTTTAAAACTCGTTTTTCGTAGAGTCGGATAATTTTTTCAAAAGCAAAGCTGATAATTATGGCGATAAGGGTCCAGGCGATTACGGCCTCCACATTGAGGTAGGTTTGAGCTGACTGCATCTTTGTGCCGATGCCATATTTTGGCTGGCTCAGCACCTCGCCGATAATTATTGCTCTCCAGCCGATGCCCATTGCACTTGAAGCGCCGCTGATAATAAAGGGCATAATGGCAGGAATATATACACAACGCAAAATCTTCCTTTTATCAACCCGGTAAAAATTAGCCATTTGGATAAGGTTGGGATCTACACTCTTTATTCCATCTGCAACATTGGTGCAGATAAAAGGGAACATTGTGAGCATTGCGATAAAGATTGGTACCACATTGGGGTTGAACCAGATAAGTGCCAACAAGATGAGGGAGATTACGGGAACGGAGCGGATGGTGACTAAGAATGGGGAGATAAAGGTGTTGAAATTTGGCCGTAACCCGGAGAGAACTCCTACAAACAGGCCCAGCACTGCAGATATGAAAAACCCAAAGAGCCCGCGCAGTACTGTTGCCCCCACAACCTGAATAAAATCTAAATCTCCAATTAGCTTAAAAACAGTCAGAAAAGTATCTTTTGGTTGGGGGACTATGAGCGCCGATCCAAAGTAGTAGGCTGCGCTCTGCCAAATGGCAAGCATCACAACTACCGAAGCAATGGATATGTAGTGCTTTTTAGTTAATGAAATTTTCATCCGGCATTTTTCCTCCAATTATCTCTGGATTAATATCATAAAAAATTCTCAGGTATCTATCTACCCCATCGCGTATGCCGGCCGCCGGCACGAAGAGGATGTTAGACCTTGGAATTGAGCGCAAAGCGAGCCCGTGTTCCGGCAAAATATCGTACTTCACAATAAGTTTGGCGGCGCTATCTAAGTTTTGGTTCACCCACTGGGAAGATCTTTGGTAGGCAGATAATATCTGCTTAACCTTTTGAGGGTGCCGGCGCAAAAAGCTCTCCCTCACCACAAAAGCGGTTTGAGCCATTGCTACTCCCTGAAGTTTGTCCCATTCAAGATTTAGGTCAAAAAGTGTGCGAACATCCCGGTTCTTATCCAGAACCAAAGTGGCAAACGGTTCGGATACCACCCCCATATCTGCAATACCGGCTGCAACAGCGTTGGCCAGATCTATATGGGTCGGGAAGCTGTAGTCCAGAACCACATCGGTTTCGGGATCTATACCATTCTTTTCCAGCAAGTAACGAAAAAGAACATCGGGAGTCATCCCCCTGCCCATAACATTTATCCTCTTGTTTCTAAGATGCGCCCAGCCGGTAATGGTGCTGTCCTTGCCAACCAGGTAGAGCGAACCCCAAACCGGAATGGCCATAAGCCTGTAATCTACACCTTTGTTATACATAAGCGCGGCCATTGTGGTGGGCAAAATAGCAAAATCTGCAGAGCCATCCAGCATCATCTTCCGAACCTGCATCGGCTCGTTAAGGATATCTATTTTAATTTGAGAGTGTGCAGATTTAATTTGAGAGAGTGCAGATGTGCTTATGCTGTCAATAAATTTTATCATCCCCATTGAAGATGGCCCCTTGAGGGTGGCAATTACAATTTGGGAATCCTCCCCCGCATTTTGTGACGCGTTTCTGCATCCGCCAAAAAGCAACACCGCAACACAAACCGGGAGGAAAATTTTACGCATAAAATAAGTTTTACACAAAAGGATGAGTTGATACAAATTTATGAGCTTTACACAAAAGTATATGTTTTAAACAAAAATTAGGTTTATACATATTAATGAGCATTACACAAAAGTATAACTTTTACACAAAACTATCAGATTTATATAACTTGTCAAAAAAAACAATAACTTTGTGGCGAAATAAATACCGTATTTGTACTGCGATTTTGGGTTTAAATCCTATCAAGGTCTAACGGGGAATCAAATAACAATCTAATCCGGAGGCATCCTGATGGAAAAGAGAATAGGAACAGCAATAATTCAAATTGAGAGTCGCGAGAGCGTTCAGCTGCTTAACGACATCCTCTCAAATCATTTCAACATCATAATCGGGCGGCAAGGCTTGCCCCATAAAAATGATCTTGGCATCATCTCCCTTATTCTTGAAGGTACTACAGACGAGATTGGTTCCCTTACAGGCCAGCTTGGGCGTTTAAAAGGAATTCAGGTAAAATCGGTGCTTTTAAAAAAGTAGAAAAGATGAATAGAGCAAAGATCTCCATTTTGACGGCCATCTGTATGGTCGCACTTCTGCCTGTTGTGTCAGGACAAAATTCCGGCCAGGCCGGACAGGACAGCACGCAAAGCGGGCAATTTGTTGACCAGAATCACAAGACGGCCCGGCCGGACACCGTTGCGTTGGGCGAAGTTGTAGTCTCAGTAATAAAAGTAGAGAGAAAGATCAAAGAGCTGCCGGCCAGCATCAACATTGTGACAAGCGCTGTTTATCAGAAACGATCTTCACAAACAATCTCCAATGTACTTAATAACCAGCCGGGTATCTCAATGGGAGGCGACGGCATCTGGGCAACAAGCATCAACATCCGCGGGATGGGGGAGAGCCGCCTTGTTACACTCATAGACGGTAACCGGGTTGAGACAGCGACCGACCTAACCGCATCGCTCAGTATGGTGGATGTGAATGATGTAGAGCGTGTTGAGGTGATCAAGGGGGCACAATCTTCACTCTACGGAACCGGTGCAATGGGCGGAATCGTGAACATCATAACCAAAGGGGGATACTTTGCAGATAAACTCTACATCGGCGGCAGCGTAATCTCCGGCTATGCATCTGCAAACAGCCTCTTCTCGGGCTACACCTCCGTTAACACAGGGTCGCAAAAGTGGTACCTCAGTCTAAGCGGGACCTACACCAATGCCGGCGATATGCGCACGCCACGCGGAGTTTTGCCAAACAGCCAGTTTACCACCAACAATTTTAGGACAAGCATTGGCGTGAAACCATTTGCTAACCACCTCATTAAGATTCAGTACCAGCGAAACATATCTACAAATGTGGGAATTCCGGGCGGCGACGCATTTCCGCTAACTTCCGAGGCGACCTACTCAAACAT
>Ga0154556_1020_pt1 | contig 14724 bp, 17 predicted proteins | sample RifGroF2_FD_105699 | JGI IMG/M metagenome (GOLD analysis project Ga0154556, IMG submission 105699) | Bacteroidetes bacterium GWF2_41_61 | reverse complement strand
AAAGCGCACAAACTCGAACTGCCAGTGTTTTGTGAAAAGCGCTAACAATCTGATATTTATAAATACCAATTTTAATATTCTAAAAATCCAAAATTTTACATCATTGATATTCTAATACTTACACAGAACACTGGCAGTTGAAATCCGCGAAGCGGACCACACACAAACTCCAATGGAGTTTGTGTTATGTAGCTGTTATTTAGGCGCCTACAAAAGGTCAGCTTTTAATTGCGCAAATTCTTTATGTTGAATTACAATTACTTAACAAAAACTCTGCTGGAGGAAAAGTAATACTTTGTTTTCAAAATTTTATTATATTTGATATGTTAATAGGTATTATATAAACCCATACGCTATGATTATCCGCGCTACAACCAAATTGTTGAACATTGCCAGGATTGTCCCTGTTAAAAATTTATCTTCGTTTGATGGTCCTCTGCCTGGCGAATGGTATGCATCTTTGGTTACAACCGGTCGTAAGGGGGGCTCTGCAATCCATTTTGTACATAACCCTACGATGTTATCTGTTGTGATATTGGGTCGATCGCTAAATAAGGCTTTGGAGGTGTTCCCATCAAGGGTAGCTGCTCTTTTGAGACGTTATGGGTTTGAAGAGTTGGTGGACAAATTTGAGTTTAGCTCTCCAATCGAAATTTATACAACCAACAACCGGAGCATTCTGGCGAATATGAACCAAATGAAGTTCAGTATTGAGTGGGAGTTTGCAATGGCAGAAGAGGTGGAACCAGCTGTTTTAAACAGAATTGAAAATCATATGATCAAGGATCTTATTGGCGGTAAGATTGCCAAAGGGCAGGATTATATACAGCCGCTAGAGAGGTTGAGGGAGTTGCTTTAATAAACTTGTCATAGTTTGTAGATATTGTGAGCTTTTGTAGACTTAGCAAATGTTTTTAATATGTTTAAAAAAATAAGATACTTAAAAGTAGAGGTTTAAATTTTTGTCTTCAACCACGGCCTCTGCCTCCCTCCCACCCCACACTCACCCAAAACGACATTTTGCGCGTGGGAACCTTGCCAAAAGTCGTGGGGTTTTCAAAATAAAGTGTTGCATTTTTTATATTATATATATATTTAATGTATATTTGCAACATCAATAAACGGAGAGATAAGCATATGAAATCAACAAATAATCTAAAAGCTTTTAGAGATGCATCTGGTTTTACTCAGGAAAGAGTAGCCTCTTTTCTTTCCATAGAAAGGGGAACTTTGTCTAATTACGAGTTGGGAACTCGTGAAACACCTCTTCCTATACTAATCGAACTGTCTAATTTGTATGGTGTTGATATAGCCGATTTTTATGAAACAGATCCAGAAAAAGTGAAAGATGCATTAATCTGTTCTTTTCGGGTGGATGACTTAACAGACGAAAATCTTAAAGATGTGGCAAATTTTAAAGATGTTGTAAAATCTTACTTGAAAATGAACTATATAGAACATCAATGACAAAGGATATAATCGAAATAAGGGCCAGTGAACTGAGGGCAGAATGGGGTTTATCTTCCGATGACCCTATCCCTGTCAAGCAGCTGATATTAAAATTAAACATCATTACAATATTTAAATCCTTAGGAGATAGTTTCTCAGGGATGTGTCTGCAAAGAAATGACAATAAATTCATTTTAGTTAATTCATCTCATCCAATAGGCAGGCAACATTTTACAATTGCGCACGAGCTTTTTCATCTTTTTGTGCAGGAAACATTCGAAATTCATTACTGTAATCCGGGCAACAAATCATCTTCTAAACAAGAGCAAAATGCCGATTATTTTTCTTCTGTGTTGTTGATGCCGGAGATGGGCATAAAAAAAATGATTCCGCAATCGGAGCTCTTGAGTAAAGAGGTATCAATGGCAACATTGTTAAAATTGGAGCATTATTTTGGGGTATCGAGAACTGCAATGCTGGTGCGTTTAAATACATTGAAATTAATATCCAAGAAATTATACAGTCGTTTAGTTGGTATTTCCGTAATTCAATCTGCAAAGGAGTATGGTTATGATACTTCTCTGTATATAGCTGGAAACGAGGGGATGGTAATTGGAGATTATGGCGTAAAAGCTAGAAATTTGTTTGAGAAAGGTTTGATATCGGAAGGTCATTATATTGAGCTTCTATCTAAGATTGGCGTTGACCCTACACAAAATAACAACTAATTTGTGATAGGTTATGGCTGGAAAAAAATTGACAAAAGTAGTTTTGGATTCAGATGTAATAATTCACTTTATTAAAGGTAATTGTCTCAATATACTCCCAAAAATATTACCCTCCTACTCATTTATACTACTAGATATCGTGTACTACTGCAAAGAGAATAATATCACCTATTTTACAACTATGGATTTTTTATATCAAGCTATGAAATCCAACGTAATGACAGAAAAGGAGTGCGACGAGTTTATTGCTGAGGTTACTAGCAAAGGGAGTAAATTACCAGTTACTAAAATGAATGAATTTGCTCCGAGACTAGTATTGTAACCTTAAGGAGGCAGAACATCATTGTTAGGGGGGACCTTGGCAAGGGTTGTGGACCCAATCCCGCAACGCGGTAAACACAACCGTGAAACGGACCACATGATCCCTGGGAGTTTTTTACTCTGCGCTGTTTTTCTTATGTTTAACATTTTTGGAAAATCAAAAAAAGCAAACTCACCAAAGCTAAAATGCGAATACTCAAATCAATGCAAAAAACTCCTAGGGAGCTGCCCGGGAGACCTTGGCAAGGGTTGTGGACCTTGCAGCCGTTTGTGGCGGAAATGGCAAATAAGAATAGGAAAGTTATTTGCCAGTACTTTTATGGTTATTTCTAACGCGCGTGGGAACCTTGCCAAGGAGGGGCCAATTTGCCGAATGAATATTCGCCAATTATCCGAATAATATTCTGCCATATTACGGAATAAAATCTAGCCAAATTACCAAACATATTGCAGGTTCGGTTTTGTATGTTGATGAACCTTCTAAAAAGGTGCAAAATAGGAGTCTTGCCAAGCTAAATCCTAAATTGTTACTAGAAGGTAAAACTCCAAGATTGTTGGACGAATGGCAAGAGGCGCCGGAATTGTGGGATGCCGTGAGGTTTGAAGTTGATCAGCTGTTGCAAATATCGATATATCAAGAGTAGACAGTGTAAAGAGGAATCCGGAATTCACCAGAAGGCTTATGAAATCTTATGCCAGACATCAGAGTACTCAGTCTTCTATTTCGACTATTTATGCCGATATCGTAAGTCACGATGCTGAATCTCTGAGCGAAGACACTATTACATCTTACATAAACGCATTAAAACAGCTCTATGTTATAGATGATGTTCAAGCCTGGAATCCCAATTTACGTTCTAAAACTGCAATAAGAACTTCAGATACAAGATATTATATAGATCCTTCAATAGCAACAGCATCTTTAGGTATCGGGCCAAAGGAGTTGATAAATGATCTCAAAACAATGGGGCTTATTTTTGAAACTCTTGCTATTAGAGATTTAAGAGTATATGCCGAGGCAAACAACGGACAATTATATCATTACAGAGATAAATCCGGATTGGAATGCGATGCAGTAATTTGTCTGAAAGATGGAACGTACGGTTTAATTGAGATCAAAATCGGAGGTGAAGATAGCATTTCTGATGGAGCTGAAACACTAAAGGTGCTTAGAGAAAAGATTGATACAGATAAAATGAATGCTCCATCTTTTCTGGCAGTTGTTATAGCTGTTGGAGACTACGCATACAAACGCGAAGATGGCGTATTTGTTCTGCCTATCGGTTGTTTAAAGGATTGAACACCTTGCCAAGCATCGTGGGATATTGTTGATAATGAGGTATAAAGTTTTTTGCCGGTGCTTTTACGGTTATTTCCAGCTCATAGCTGCCGTCTCTCTATTGGGCCGGCAGCCGTGCTAGAATAACCTAAGCCCCGGAATAACTTTCCCGGTTAGAAATGGAACCTTGGCAAGGGTTGTGGACCAGTGAAATTTTCTTTACAAATTTGGAATTCAATTCCAATATTGTAAATTTGTGTTATGATTAAGAGAACATCAGAATCTGAATTAAAGTACTTAGCTGGTCATTATAAGGCGGTAGCAGTTGTTGGCCCGAGACAATCGGGAAAAACGACTCTTGTTAGGTTTGTATTCCCAAATAAACCATATGTGAGTCTTGAGAACCCTGATACCCGAAATTTTGCGACGGTAGATCCCCGTGGCTTTCTTTCGAACTATCCGGATGGTGCAATTCTTGACGAAGCCCAGCGTGTACCTTCTCTTTTTTCTTATCTGCAGCAGATACTTGACGAATCTGCGTTAAACGGGTTGTTTATAATAACAGGCTCCAATAACTTTCTTTTACAAGAAAATATTTCTCAAAGTCTCGCAGGCAGGGTTGGTTATCTGAATCTGTTGCCTTTATCTATTGATGAGATTAGTGATTTTGGGCTTAAACCGGATAGATTGATGTTTATGGGTGGTTATCCGGCATTATATAATGGCTCTGCAGATGTTTCTAAGTGGTATGCCAACTATATAAGAACTTATGTTGAGAGGGATGTTCGTATGCTCAAAAACATAAGTGATCTCTCTACTTTTGAACGTTTTTTAAGACTTTGTGCAGGTAGGATTGGTCATCTACTCAATATGAGTTCTCTTGCTATTGAGACCGGTGTAGATGTCAAAACTATAAGTTCGTGGATTAGTATTTTAGAAACCAGCTTTATAGTATTTCGTTTACAGCCTTATCACGAGAATTTCAATAAGCGGGTTGTAAAAATGCCAAAGTTGTATTTTTACGATACCGGGTTGGCGGTTGCTTTATTAGGGTTTGAAAGTGAACGGCATCTGGATCTCCATCCTTTCCGGGGTAATCTATTTGAAAATATGGTTATTTTGGAGTTTCTCAAAAGAAGGTTCAACGCAGGTAAAACCAATAATCTTTTTTTCTGGAGAGATAATGTTGGGAATGAGATCGATTTGCTTCTTGTAGATGGGTTAACAAAAACTCCTATTGAGATAAAATCCGGACAAACCATTACCAATGAATATTTTAAAGGTATTCTTTACTGGAATAAAATTAGTCATACCCAGGGTGGCTATGTTATCTACGCAGGAGAAACTGAACAAAAAAGAAGTAACGGAATCACCGTTTTGCCGCTTGTAGGGAAGGGAACCTTGGCAAGGGTTGTGGGGCTTTATTGATTATCAAGCGTTTTCGACTAAAGCTCCTTTGAACTCAATGTATCCTGCATTGCCGGATAAGATTACTTCGGAACAAACGAACCTTGCCAAGCATCGTGGGGGTTGAACACTGGCAGTTGAAATTCGCGCAGCAGACCACACCCACCCGCGCAGCGGTAAACACACCTGCGAAGCAGACCATATCTTTGGGAACTCGGCCGCACAGCAGGCATCCCTGGGAGTTTTTTATATATTGCTCTTGTAGAAACATATAGCCTTTATGACTATGGCAAAAAAAGCAAAGTCACTTTAATTAAAGTGCAGAAAAACAGGGGACTGTAAAAAACTCCCAGGGACTTGTCCCGTCCTGAAATAGGTTGACACAAAAACAGTGTCAACTTATTTCAGGACGGGAAACTTCACTAGGATAATAACTTTCCGGAGGTGCTTCGTTTGGGGATATAACCTTGCCGAACTGCCAGGTATTTTGAAGCTTTGTACTTAAATCAATTTTTATTACATTTGATTGTAATTTCTTTGAAATAAACCTAATAAAAATGGAGGTGTGCAATGAAAAACTTTACGAAATCCCTGTTTCTGCTTGCTTTTTTACCTGTACTATTATTCCTGAAGCCATCTGCAGATGTTCCGGTATCCTCTTCCAACGAAACTCTCTCTTTCTCTCTCCCAGATGTGGGTGAACCTGTTCCTGGTGCCGAAATTTATATTGAGCTTGAGCCGGACGATGAGCCTATTCTCAACAATCCTACTGATGAATGGGGTTACGTTGAGTCAGAACTGCCGGTAAGCCCTCCCGGCACGCCGGGGACACCAGGGACTTCTGTAACTCCAGTGATAAATATCTGGGTTACAATAAGCGAGAAGATTATCTTATCTCTGAATAAAAGTCCAAAACCTTTTGCCAAGTACACCTTTACAGTTACAACTAAATCGGGCAATCTAAAAACTGCGCGGACTTTTGTTGTGGATGTTAAGGATAATACCACACTAAAATCTATAGGTAAAACAAAAAACGGCCCTTTCAAACAAACTCTGCCTAAAATATCTGCAGAGCAATTTACTGCTGCCAAGGGTAAGGTTAAAGTTCCTATAAACATAAAAGTAGAACTTACAAGCGTTAAACCCTACGGTATTAACGACGACGGGATAAAGGCAGCTACTCATTAATTCAGAATTTAATGAAAAGGGCAGGATTGGCAACTTTGTTGCTTGCAGTTGCTTGTTTGGCAAAGGGTCAGGAGAGATCCCTTTCGTTTAATCTTCAACCCGGTCTGGGAGTCACGCTGAGTTCGGTAAGTAATGCCGGGGGAGAGAGGAAGCATTTGGAGTGGCTTTTAAATGTTGAGTCGGGGTTAAATTATCGCACTAAAAATTTTCACTTTGATTCGGATCTTAATCTTAATTTCGGGCAGATAGCTATGTCCGGTGCTAAACCGGAGACTACTCAGGATCTGTTTATGATTAATCTTATGCCTTCGGTGCGGTTGTTTAAGCGTTCCGGGGTGAGATTGTTTTTCCAGACCAAGGCAGAGACCAGGTTGAGTAAGGGTTTTGCAGATGATCAGCAGACAAACTTTATGGATCCTATGTTTTTGACCCATACGTTGTTTATTGGAGATAAGAAGTACTCTCTAAAGATAAAGGAGAAGAATAATTTCAATATGGCTTATGGCTTGGGTTACTCTTTCCAGCAGATTATCAGGAAGAACTTTATTCCTGCAGGGGAGCTTCCGCAGGCGGGAGATGATGTTTATATCAATGGCCCCACTGCTGTTTTCAACCTCAAGTTTAGACGCTCGATTAATGAAGATACATCTGTAAGCCTGCTGTTTAACTCACTCTTCCTTATGAAAAAGGGCTTCTTTAAAGATACGGGCAACTCCAGGTTCTCGTCTCTGCTAAACGCCAGTTTTGACTACAAAATGCTCTCCATTCAGTACAACGGACGCCTCCTCTACGACCAAGAGATCTCATACAAACGCCAATTCACCCAGTCACTCGTGTTTGGGGTGAAATTATCTTTGTAGCAAGGGAAATCTTGCCAAGGTTTGTGGCTGTCTAATTATTATCAAAACTTGCATTTTATGATAGTTTTGATAATTTAATTATTACCCTTATCCTATGAAAAAACATACAAATCGTAAGGAATATTTAGACAAGCTTCTGTCTTACAAAGATAAAGACCTAATAAAAGTTATAAGCGGATTACGTAGGTGTGGCAAAAGCACTTTGCTCGAACTTTATCGAGTATTGAATTAGCAACATTGTTGAGCGGGTGTTACATAGAAGTTTCTATTCTACCATTTTCGTTCAAAGAGTACTTAACTGCAAGAAAGGTTGATACAGGAAATAAATATCTCAATTACGATGCCTTGTTTTTTGATTACGTTAATGAAACTTCACTTCCCAAGGGTGTGGAAATGAGATAAAACGGGTTTGATAAAATTTAGGGGAGACCTTGGCAAGGGTCGTGGATCTTGAGAATCCTGATACAATGTTTCAAAATCTGGCAAAGGCCATTGATGATCTGTTTTTTTTTCTTAAATTCAAAGCAATTTTGTAAATAGGGCATAAAATTGCCCTGTTTTTCCATAACCTAATAAAAAACTTCTTATTATGGAACTCAACTTTGAGAACGAACACACCCAAACAGTGTATTCACCTCCGGTAATTGAGGTGATAAATATTAAGCTTGAAAAGGGATTTGCCTCATCAACAGAAAATTATGATGAGGGTGAATGGGCCGATGAGTAATTTAATTGCAGATTTTTAAATTTAAAGAAAATGTTAAGAATTTTAAAAAGGAGTCTGCAATTGATAATTATCATTGTCACTCCGTTTGCTTGCGCAAAAGAGACGCAAAACAGCCCCGAAGATCCTTTGAAAAATACAATTAAAGTTATTGGTGCAGATGCATCTGCCGGCAGCGAAACAAAAACCACCCTTGATGGCTTTGTTACCTCCTGGGTAGCGGGAGATAAAGTGGGTATATACTCTCCGCAAGCAAGACCAAGCGTAGATGGTGCTCCGGGAGTACCCAATTTAGCCTATACTGCTCAATCAAGTGCAGCCGTTTCTGATTTTGCCGGTCAGATTTACTGGGGAACCGGCGCCCATGATTTTTGTGCCTACTATCCTCACACTGCGGGTACATTTATCGCAGCGGAAGTACCGGTTTCGGTGCCTGCAGAACAGACGCAGGTTGGTGAAAGCAGCGCTCATCTATCTACTTATGATATGATGATTGCCAACCCTATTGCAAATTTGGATCCCGGAACAGAGAACAACCCGGCTGTTGTAAATTTGAGATTCAACCACGTTTTTGCTCTGTTAGATTTTAGAATAGCATCAATAACTGAGAAAACAATCAAAGAGGTTGAACTGGTGGCTCCGGAAGGAACCAAAATTTCAATATCCGGTGATGTTAATATAGCCTCGGCAACTCCTGCTCCAGGTGTTTCGTATGCAATTGGCAATCCAACCGGAACAAATAAGGTTAAAGTCACAATAACCGGGAATTTAGACCCAACAGACGACTACAATACAACTCCGGGGGTCTTTATGATGGTTAATCCCGGCAACTATACCGGGCAAACTTTTACAATCAACATAAAAACCAATGACGATGTTGTTTACACTCAAACCAGGTCGGGCACAGAGTTTAAAAGGGGAACCCGCTATCTTGTAAAGTTCAACGATGAGCTGGGTGCCAACCCTGTGGGTCTGGACGGAGTGGCAAACTGCTACATAATCAACCCAAGAGATCTTAAAACTACATTTACTTTCCCAATTACCCAGAGCAACAACTACTGGTCGGTTGTAGAGTATGGAAATGTTCCCGACAATGTAATTGATGCAGATGATAATTGGGTTGCTTCCGTAATTTGGCAGGATAGAAGTAAGCTTGTTACTCTGGTAGATGGAGGCAAGGGTACCGGTTCCGCTGGTCAGGTGAAGGTTTTGGTAGATCCCGGGAAATATGGTAACGTGCTTGTTGGAATAAAACGTGATTCCAATGGTGACGGAACTCCGGACGAGGGTGCCTCATATCTCTGGAGCTGGCATCTGTGGATAACCAACTACAACCCTAATGATGCAGTTGTTAAACAAGCCGGCGTTTACGCCTACCCTGTAACCGGAGGTAATGTTCACAGATACAGGGACTCTACCGCTTATACAGTATGGGAGCACGCTACTTATACAAATAGCTTTATTATGGACAGATTCCTTGGTGCAGAGAGTACAAATACTCCTTATGCAGATGAAAAAGGTTCCTATGGAGTGCTCCACTATCAGTTCGGCAGAAAGGATCCGTTTCCAACTCTTACCAGTATGTATGATGGTTCAAATAGTGTTATATTATCACCTATAACCCTTTATAGTGGAACAGTTACAAAAAATGTAGCCAACCAGAATCCTACTCAGTTTGTCTACGGTAGTTCTAACTGGTGGAGCGATGCGCCTACAACAAACACCCGTTGGCAGGACCACGGCTCTTATGCATCGTCAAAACCAATTCTGGACCCTTGTCCTCCGGGATGGAGAGTGGCACCAACCAATCTGCTTTGGAATGATTTTAACGCAGACAAACTAAGGATTGACAATATGGGGTCGCCTCCTCATATGTGGACATACACCAGAGCTGGTGCAAATTATCCGGCATATGGTTTTAGAAACTATTCTGATGGTCAAATTTTCGCCGTAGGGTGGCAATCTACTGTTTGGTCTGCTTATGCTTATTATGATTCTGGTACCACATCATTTAATGGAGCAGCTCTTGTCACTAATGTAGATGGAGCTCCCGGCAGCTATACCAATAATGTTTCATTTATGAATTTTGGTCCTCGTAGTTTCGGGTTTGCTATAAGATGCGTCAAATAACAATGAGGGTTTACAATGAGGATTTTACAGAATTGCAAGCTGCGTGATATTGCGGGTGAGAAGATGCTCATTGTAAAGAGCAATGGCAAGCTGGATTTCACAAAGGTGGTTTTAATGAACAGCAGTGCCCTGCTTCTTTACAATGAGCTTAAAGATAAGAGTTTTACATCTGCAGATGCATCTGCATTGCTCGTGAGCAGCTTTGGGATAGATGCTGCAGATGCAGTGCGGGACTCCTCAAACTGGCTTAAGTCTATGACCAAGGCCGGGCTGATTACTGAGTGATGGATTACCGATTATGGCCGGGCAGATTACCGATTATGGCCGGGCGGATTACCGATTAGGGGATAAAATATGGAGTTTACAATTACACAGAGGAGATTACTCTATCTGGTTCGCGGGGCACTGAATGGTGTTGTCGAGGGGGGGGAGGGTGATCTTTTCTCTTCAATGTCGCACAGCGAGTGGCACAGGCTGCTGGAAGCCGCTGCGAAGCAGGGGGTTACAGCCGTTGCTGCAGATGGTATGTGCAAGGGGGTTCTGGAGTTATTGCCAAAGGATATTGCCGTGCGATGGTTTTTGGGTGTAGATAATATTAAGAAGCGTTACCAAAGGCAGATGGTGGTTCTTGGGGAGTTGAGAGCTCTTTTTGCCAAGTCGCAGATTGAGGTTTTGGTGCTAAAGGGTGCCGTGCTCGCTGCCCTCTACCCTATTAGTGAACACAGGGAGTGCGGCGATATAGATATCTTCCTGTATGAGAATTATGAGAAGGGTAATCTGGTTGTTGATAGGATGGGAATTACGGTTGACAAAAAAGGGTTTAAACACTCCAAATTTTTCTTTAAAGGGATAGATATAGAGAATCACAAGTCGCTCCTCAATGTGGCTAATAATAGATACGACAGAGAGATAGAGAGGCATCTGCGCAGAATGTTGGAAGATGGTAAGATTGAAGATTTTCATCTGCTTTTTAACATCCGGCACACCATTGTCCACTTTTTAAGTTCCGGAGTTGTTTTAAGACACTTTACAGATCTCTATCTGCTTCTTAAACACTTCTGCAGCAACACGGGGTGTGAAGCGGGGCTGAGAGAGATTTTTGAGATACTCAAACAGCAGGGGCAGTTAAAGCTCTTCACCGGTTTTGTGAATCTTATAAATGAGTGTTTTGGCGAGACAGGGGTAGAAAAACATCTGCAAAGCTTTTACAAAGAGTGTTCAATAGAGCCTGTGGGTGAAGATGTTGCCCGCAAGATTTACGGGGATACATTTGTTAAGATCGCTAATAGGAGAGATATCTCCGAGCTGTTGCAGATGGGTGTTTTGCAGAGGAAGGTTGTGGGGGCTAAAAATATGATGGAGTTAAAGTGGAAATACGATCTTATTGAGAGGGGCTATTTTGCCCGTGAGTTTCTAAAGCGCATTGGATATGCATTTAAACTATACAATCCTAAAGTCTCTCTTTAGAGAGGCCAACTCTTTTTGGCCGGGCAAAGCAAAATGGGCTGTAGCCCTGCTTGCGGTTGTGGGCTCCCTGCTGGAGTTGGCCGGAGTTGCCGTTATGTTTAGGCTGCTGCTCTATGTTATAGAATCGGGTAGTTATGCTATACTTGTAGCTGCGGGCTCTCTACTTTTCTTTGCACTCAAGAACCTGGCCCTTCATAAAATACAGCTTTTTAGGAGCCGCAAGCTTCAGGAGCTATACGGCGCACACTCTGTAAGGCTCTACGAACACTATTTTTGTAAGGGGTTCGCTTTTATTAAAGAGCAGGGAGCCTCTGCGCTCTCGCACAATGTAAACTCTGTTTGCTACACCTTTGTTTTTGGGTATGTAAATGCAATTGTCTCTCTTCTTGGAGATTATCTGCTTATCCTGCTCATTTTTGGTGTGTTGGTTTGGGTAAATCCGATTGCTGCTATTGCAGAGATTGTGATTTTTGTACCTATTGTCATTTTCTTTGCCGGGTTTACCTCAGAGAGGTTGCGCAGATCCGGAAAGGAGGATAATATTGCCAAGAGAAAGCAGTGGAAGATAACTGCAGAGACCTTTCGTGGGTACCCGGATATATTAGTCGGTGGTGCTTTTGGCGAGTTTTGCAGGACTTTTAAGAGTGGCATTGAGCAGATCTCCGGGAATAGATTGTATGCAGAGAGGTTGAAGAGCATCTCCGGCCGCTCTGTAGAGATGGGTATTGTGGCAGTAATTGCCGGGCTTATTGTTGTATCTGCAGTTGCCTACCCGGGAAAGCCTCTCTCCGACTTTCTGATTCCGGTTGCAGCAATATTTACTGCCGCAACTCTTAAGTTGTTACCTGCTTTTCGCTCGGTTCTATCTAACATTAATACACTAAAAAACACCTCATTCGCTCTGGATGTGGTTCGTACCGGCATTGAGGAGCCTGCTTTAATAGAGGGTAAGCTTGAGTGTTTGGCATTCGAATCTTTGGAGTTTAAGGGTGTAGATTTCTCTTTTGGAGATGGCAGGGAGGTGTTAAAGGGGTTTTCGATGAAGGTGGGCAAGGGCGAGCGTGTGGGCATCCGTGGACTCTCGGGGTCGGGCAAGAGTACCCTTATGCTTCTTATCCTGGGAATCTACAAACCTCAGGGTGGAGAGATTCTTCTAAACGGGGTTGGGCTTGAGATGTACAGTCTCAAAAGTTGGCACAAGCTCACCGGGTATGTCTCTCAGGAGACCTATCTTCTGGATGCCACGCTCGCCCGCAATATCACCTTTGAGACAGATCTTATGACACCCCGGGTGCTAGAGGTTATAAAGATGGTGTCGCTTGGAGATTTTGTCTCCAGGGTTGATTGGGCAGATAGCTGGAGGCCGGGTGAAGGGGGGCTGATGCTCTCCGGTGGTGAAAAACAGCGTCTGGCAATCGCACGGGCTCTCTACAAAAAAGCCGATCTACTGCTGCTGGATGAGGCAACATCTGCACTCGACAACGAAACCGAACTAAAGATTATTGAGACCTTAACCTTGCTCCAAAATACAATTATAATAGTTTCTCACAGAGAGAAAATGCTTGAGATATGCAACACGATAACAGAGGTAGTGCCCATTACCACATAGGTGGCATTCATATAGCTTTAGATTACCCCCACTCCCTTCCAGCCTGCTCCAGGCTGGCCGGTTTCTCCATATTCAAGCACAATCCAGCCCCAAATTCCACCCCAAACTCCACCCCGGACATCAGTATAGAATTTCGCACAACCGACCAGCTACCCGGCGGCGGGCCAGACGGCGGGCCGGGCACTGCGCCCGACGACTCTCCCCTAACCTGTTTGGAGGACGGCACTTACTTTATGCGGTTAAAGAACAACGGCTCGGCAGAGGGTGAGATTAGAGCCAAATTATCTGCACAAGAGAACAAAGTTATTTGCGACGTGGTGGGAGATATCTCTCCAGGCACTCTGGCGTTTGCACTATGGATAATTTATGCATTTTACGGACTGGGAAAAATGAAGGTTCCTGTACACTCATCTGCAGTGGTTTGCAATAAATCTGCAATCCTCTTTCTCGGAGAGTCCGGCACCGGTAAAAGTACCCAGGCTTCTCTCTGGTTAAGGCACATTGCACAAACCAAAGCGCTCAACGACGATAGCCCCATTGTTTGCATTAATGCAGATGATGAGGTTATTGCGCACGGCTCTCCCTGGAGCGGCAAAGGGCGAGTCTATCTTAACGAGAGTTACCCTGTGGCTGCTTTTGTGCGTGTGGAGCAGAGCAGTAGAAATCACATTGAACGGTTGAACAAGCTGGAGGCCTTTGTGGCCCTGTTCCCCTCTTTTCCTCCCCAGTTAACCGGGTTTGACCATTTTGAGGAGATTGCCTGTAACGCAATCTCTGCAATAATAGGCTATGTGCCTGTCTATAAGCTAAGTTGCCGCCCCTTTGCAGATTCCGCTATCTTAACCCACTCCACAATTTTTAATAGCAGCCTGGTTTAAGATATATTATTTGAGAGTTTTAAGTGAGAGTTTTAAGTGAGAGTTTTAAGTGAGAGTTTTAAGCGAGAGTTTTAAGTGAGAGTTTTAAGTGAGAAAATATGAGAGGGTTTATGAGAAAGCTTGTGAGAAAATTTGGAAGAAAACTTGTGAGAGTACTTGTTGGCAAAAGGTTGCCCAAAGATTGCAAGGAGATAGAGAACTCCGTTGCATTCAAGATTGTTGAGGAGAGTCTTAATGAGGGTGTGCCGGTGAAGATTACCGTTATAGGAGATAGTATGTTCCCAACTCTTGCCGGGGGTAAAGATCAAGTCACTCTTCACCCATTTACCGGAAAAGAGTCTCTCTCTGTTGGCGATGTGGTACTATTCAGATACAAAAAAGGGTATCTACTGCACAGAGTTATTGAGATACCAAATAGTGAATCAAAAATTCCCGGGGCAGACTCCCCCATATATCTCAAAGGAGACGCACTCACCACAATCGAGAAGGCAAACATATCTGACATCATTGCCATAGCCCACTTTTAACAACACTCCCCCACCTCCTAAAGAACTGCCAGTGTTTTGAGAAAAGTGCTAATAATCTGATACTTAGAAATTCCAATTTTAAAATTCTCATATAATCCAAATTTTACGTCATTGATAACCTGGTACTTACACAGAACACTGGCAGTTGAAATTCGCG
>Ga0154556_1089_pt1 | contig 14977 bp, 9 predicted proteins | sample RifGroF2_FD_105699 | JGI IMG/M metagenome (GOLD analysis project Ga0154556, IMG submission 105699) | Bacteroidetes bacterium GWF2_41_61 | reverse complement strand
ACCGCAGGGAATTTCAACATCTCACAGAGCCCCTACGCCAAAAAAAATCTGTTTAGCAATCTTCTTACTAAAGAGGAGAAAACAGAGATAAGATTGGTTGCAAAAAGCGATATAAAGATAAACAGAAATTATTCAACTTCACACTGTTTTTCTCCTGAATATAATGAGGGTGTTTTGCTATATCTGGACAAGAAGATAGAGAGTAATAATTTTGAAATCGGCGACACAATAATTACTAAAATCCCTCTTAGGGAGATTACCACTCCAAATGGAAGTCTGTTTGACAGAAAGGGGTACTATAACAAGATGAGAATCTTCTCTCAGGGCTATTTAAGAGAGGGTAACTTCACGGTTATAAAACCAAAAGGGAAAACAGCATTGCAGCATCTAAAAAGCAGAATGGCTCTGTTCATAAAGGAGTTCCGTGCTGCGGCAGACAATCAGGAGTGGGCAGATATGATTATTGCCATAACTACCGGTGATAAAAGCTACCTGGACCAAGAGTCAAAAGATGCATTCATATCATCCGGAACAATGCATCTTATGGCAGTCTCCGGCCTGCACGCGGGCTTCCTCTTTATCTTCATCTCTTTTATACTCTCTTTTTTGGGAAACAGACTCCTGCCCAAAATCGTAAGGAGTGTTGCAATAATAACTGCTCTTTGGATCTACTGTGCAATTGCCGGGTTCTCTCCGTCATCCTTAAGGGCTGCTATAATGATCTCTATGCTTACCATATACCGGCTTACAGGAAGATCTTCACTCTCCCTGAATTCACTATGTGCCTCTGCTCTTTTAATTACTCTATTCTCACCAGAATCACTCTATGAACCGGGGTTTGTGCTCTCTTATGTCGCGTTCCTCTCAATACTCTTTATCAATCCTAAAATAGACAGTTTAGTACACTCAGATAATAAAATTGTGAGGAGGTTCTGGGGAGTTATCTCAATTTCAATTGCTTGTCAAATAGGAACATCACTAATTTCGATATCTCTTTTCGGCTTTTTTCCACTCTACTTCTTAATAGCAAATATCTTACTAATGCCACTCTCTGCAATTATCATCTACCTCTGCTGTTCTACTGCACTTTTATGGTTAGCCGGATTTGGATATAATCTGTTTTTTAAAGCACTGGAGATTACGGCTAAAACGATTTACTATATAGCTGCCAGAGTAGAATCTCTCCCATACTCAAGATTAGAAGCAGATATAAATGCAGGATACAGATTGATAATTATATCACTGATTTTGGTGATTTTCGTTGATTTTGGGCTGCAAAGAGGTCAAAAAAGATATATCTGTGCAGGGTTGGCATTGAATGCAGTTATAGTGTACTTGCTATCATAAATACGGCAACTACGGCCAATAACACCCCCATCCACTGTCTTTTTGAAAAACTCTCTTTAAAAAAGAAAACTCCGATTAAGGCAGTAAGCATCACAACAGATGCGTTGTGTACCGGAAAAACAACTGACCCGCCCATTCTTCCCACATTAATTAATAACATTTTAGATGTCAGAAAATTAAATAGACCTAAAGCAGCTCCTAATAGAATTGTATCGTAACGAAACACCACCTTTTGTCTATTTCTCTTAAAATCTGCATAGACTAAAATCAAACTAAAAAAGAGAGCAGTTAAGAATACACCCAATAGGAACATCTCTCTGTCTGCCGGGTCAGAGATAATGTATGTTTTGGTAAGCTCCATTGAGGTGTCGTTAATCCCGGGCAGAAGAAATACAAGAAATGGTAGTATGAATGTCCCTTTAACTCTCTCTGAGGGTTTTTTATAGAGGATAAGGAAGAATGAAATAAGTGCTAGTACAATGCCCCCTATTTTGAATAAAATATCACTGTTTTGTCCAAGGTATATCACTCCGACAGTCACCGGAATCACCACAGACATTTTGTTGAATGAGGTTGTAAGACCTATCCCTACTTTTTGAGTAGAGTAGATTATCACTATAAAACTTACTATAAAAAGCAATCCAACTGTAAAAGAGGGGAGAAATAGCTTTGTAGAGTACTCCCACCCGGAGTTGTTCAACGCAAGGTCTGCAAGAGTGAAGGCTACTGCAACTGAATAGTTAACGGCAATTGCCTGAAATTTGTTCAGATTCTTTACATTAATGAGTTTTAGAGATATGAACAGCCCAAGTGCGAATAAAATATGGATAATCAGGTAAATAATGTTTTGCATAACAACTATGTTCATAATAATGCATAAAGGTATATGGAATTTGTTATACTTTTGTGACCGACTTTCAAATATCTACTATTATGGGCGGCCTTTTTGGAGTAATCTCCAAACAAAATTGCATTACAGATCTTTTTTACGGAACAGATTACCACTCCCATCTCGGGACAAGAAGAGGCGGTATGGCCTCACTGAATATTAACGGCAACTTTGCCAGAACTATTCATAATCTGGAAAACTCCCATTTCAGGGCAAAGTTTGAGGATGATTTAAAGAAATTTGACGGTTATTCTGGTGTAGGAGTGATTAGCGATACAGACCCTCAGCCAATAATCCTTAATTCACACCTTGGGAAATTTGCAATTGTAACTGTTGGTAAAATCAATAATATTGCAGAGCTGGAGAGTGATCTGCTCAGCTCTGGTCGCAACTTCACCGAGTTAAGTTCGGGTTCAACTAATCCTACTGAATTGACCGCTTTATTGATAACCGGAGGGAAAAGTTTTCTCGAGGGGATTGAGATTGCACAAAGTAAGATCAAAGGGTCGTGCTCTTTTTTACTTTTGACTGAGAATGGGATATTGGCAAGCAGAGACAAATACGGAAGGACACCGCTGATTCTGGGAAAGAAAGATGGTTCTATTGCTATAGCTTCGGAAACCTGCAGTTTTTCTAACCTGGGTTACGAAGAGGAGTACTGTATTGGGGCCGGTGAGGTGGTAAAGATAACTGCTCAAGGATATGAACAACTCTCTCCTCCAAAAAAGAGACTTCATATTTGTTCATTCCTTTGGATCTATTATGGTTACCCTACCAGCTCTTATGAGAAGATAAATGTAGACGATGTGAGGTTTGCTCTGGGACACTCTCTTGGAGAGAAAGATGATACCCCACTGGATGTCTCATCTGCGATTCCGGATTCAGGGACCTGTATGGCGATAGGTTTTGCAGCCGGAAAGAAAATCCCTTTCAGAAACGCTATAGTTAAATACACTCCTACCTGGCCCCGAAGTTTTATGCCATCTAATCAATCTATTCGTGATCTGGTTGCAAAGATGAAATTGATTCCAAATAAGAGTCTGCTAAGGGAGAAGAGAATTGCGTTTTGCGACGACTCTATCGTTCGGGGAACACAACTTAAAGATAACGCGCAGACTTTAATAAGTTTTGGTGCCAAAGAGATTCACATCCGTATTAGTTGCCCGCCTCTGGTCTATCCTTGTGATTTTCTCAACTTCTCGGCATCCAGATCACCTCTGGAACTGATAACAAGAAGATATATTCTGCAAAAAGAGGGAGCACACGATGTCAACCTTAAGAAATATTCAGATGCATCAACCGAAGAGTATCGCGAAATGACTGAATTCATTCGGGATGAGCTCGGACTTTCCAGCCTTAAATTCAATAGTATAGAAACATTGGTCAAGGCTATAGGGTTACCTAAAAGCTCTATCTGCACACACTGTTTTGATGGTACGGGATACGAAGATTAACTTGAAATATGAGCACTATCATTAAATTTTGGTATGTAATTATTTTGTATACCTTTGTGTAGTTAATTAACCTATATTTTAAACTTTTTATTTCCGTTCATATGAACATCTTTGTTTCAAGTCTAAGTTTCCGTGCTAAGAAAGAGGATCTAGCCGAACTGTTTGCACCTTATGGCGAAGTTACTTCAGCCAGAATTATTATCAATCGTGATACCCGCCGGTCAAAAGGCTATGGTTTCGTAGAGATGCCAAACGATAGTGAGGGTAACGCAGCTATCGAAGCTCTTAACGGTACCGATCATATGGGCCGCACTATCAGTGTAGCTCAGGCAAATGATCGCCCTGCCAGGGAGTACTAGTATTGATTTTAATCATATATGTAAAAAGAGGATGGCCAAATGACCATCCTCTTTTTTCTAAATTTACGCTTATTAGCGAATTTCTGCAATTTTCATCTCTTCAATAAGATGAGATGCTCCGGCAACCTTATCTATTACGAAAAGTACATATCTGATATCAAGTGATATATTACGGCACATTTGAAGGTCATATGCAATATCACTCATAGTTCCTTCCCAAACTCTGTCAAAGTTGATTCCCACAAGTTCCCCATCTGCATTTATAACCGGACTTCCCGAGTTACCCCCTGAAGTGTGGTTTGTAGCAATAAAACATACAGGAACAGTTCCATTGACCTCCCATCTGCCAAAATCCTTTTTTGCGTAAATATCTCTTAATTTCTGTGGTATGTTATAGTCGTATATATTTGGATTATCTTTCTCCATTATCCCCTCCAAAGTTGATAAGTGCTTATAGTAAACAGCATCACTCGGTTTATAGCCCTTAACCGCTCCGTATGTTATCCTTAAAGTTGAATTTGCATCAGGGTAGAAGACTCCTGTTTTGTTAAACTCCATCTGCCCTCTCATATATGTTCTGTAAAGCAGATTAAGCTCCGAATTAATCTCATCAAACCTTGGCTTAATATTATTTATAAAGTTATCATTAAAGGCATTGTAGAGCTTAAATGCAGGATCGTTCTCAAAGCTATTCTCGGTGACCCCGGCTTCAATAAAGCGGTATGCTTTTTCCTCAGATGTAAGAACAGTAGATGAATAGAGACACTCCGCAATTTCGGCCACGCTTCCCTTCTTTAAAATCATATCTTTGAAAAGCTGAGGTTGCATCTCTGCCGGTATGTTTTTACTGTACTGATCTACAATAGCTGCAAAAGATTTTTTATCTATTGGCAGATAATAGTCTTTGTAAAATCCATCCAGAATCGACTTAATGTTAGCGGCACTCACTGCCGGTGTCATTTTTGAATTACGCTTCACAGCAGTATTGATATTACCTGCCAGACGAATTATCTCATTGGAAGTTATCGCTTCGTTATGATAATCTGTTGCAAAAGCATAGAGCTCAAGCTCTCTGTATAATTTATCCAGTCTTTCAATAACCCCGCTATACTCAGGTTTATCCTTCGCCCACTCATTAAACTCTTTCTCAAATTGTATCTTTGATTCAATGGTTTTTAGCCTTTCGATTCCTTTGGACTCTCCCTGCCACTTTTTCCAGGAGTTGGAGACAGATGCATTTTTCGAAGCATACTTAATTCGTACCTCCTGGCTTTTTGCCATCTCTTCATTTTGGATATTTAACCTTAAAGTTCTAAGATTGATTTTGTGTGGATTTGATTTCTCGGTTATATATCTTACGGCCTGAGAATGAAGGTATTTTTGAGTTCTTCCCGGATAACCGTAAACCAGAGTAAAATCGCCCTCTTCTACTCCTTTAACAGAGATTGTAAAATATTTTTTTGGAGTATATGGCACATTATCTTTAGAGTAACCTGCAGGTTTGTTGTCTTTTCCTGTGTAGATTCTAAAAAGTGAAAAGTCACCGGTATGTCTTGGCCACATCCAATTATCGGTATCTCCTCCAAATTTACCTATTGATGATGGAGGTGCACCTACCAACCTGACATCGTTAAAGGTCTCGTATACAAATAAAAAATATTGATTCCCGTAGTAAAGAGACTCCACTCTTGCTTGGTAATGTGTGTTAGCCGTTGCTGCTTTCATTATTTCATTAGAGTTATCACTAATGAGTTTGACTCTCTGTTCCTCTGTCATATCTGAGCTGTATGAGCCGAGAATCTTGTCCGTTACATCTTCCATTCTTATTAGGAATCTCACAGATAGTCCATTATTGGGAAGTTCATCGCTCATAGACATTGCCCAAAACCCATCCCGAAGATAGTCATTCTCAACAGAGCTGTGGGACTGAATCTGAGAGAACCCACAGTGGTGATTCGTTATAATCAGCCCTTTGGCAGAGATGAGCTCTCCCGTACATCCACTTCCAAAATGTACTATTGCGTCTTTAAGTGATGCTCTGTTTATACTATATAAATCTTCCGCCGTGAGTTTGAACCCATTCTTTTGCATATCGGGAATACGATCCTTAATAAGAACAGGGAGCCACATACCCTCATCGGCAGCAAGTTTGCCAACAGACAGCAGAATAACAAATAACAAAAGGATAAATCTCTTCATAAAATTATAATTGTATTATTAACATCACAAACTTACAAAAATTTATTACTTTTGAAGATAAATCACTTATTGATATGAATCAACTGGCCAAATATATCATCGGTATTGCAATTGCTCTGGTGATAGCATTTATTGCGTGGTATTTTAGCAATATAGTGATTTACATAATCATATCTGCAGTTCTCTCTTTAATGGGCAAACCAATAATGGAGAGGCTCGACAGGTTAAAATTCAGGAAATTCCATCTTCCAAGAGCTCTTTCTGCCTTTATATCTCTCTTTATTCTTTTTTCGTTCTTTGCCGCTCTGTTTATGTTTATCGCCCCACTGTTCGGCTCACTGTTTGTGAATATCAGCAATACAGATTTAAGCAGTTTGCAGATGAAGATATCCGAACCATTGGCAGAGTTCAACAGCCGGATAATAAAGATATTTCCACCTGTTGGAGGTGACTTTAGAGTAGAGGATATCATAATTGAAGAGGTTAAAAAGATGTTTACCGCATCTTCGATTACCAACTTCTTTGCATCTGTAACCACACTTCTGATGAGAACATTAATGGGCGTGTTGATTGTGCTGTTTATCACATTCTTCTTTATAAAAGAGAAGGATATGTTTGACAATATGATACTGGCGCTATTTCCGGACAAATATGAAAATAATGTCAGAAGAGCTTTGAGTTCTATCAACTCACTGCTTGTGAGGTACTTTTTTGGATTATCAATTCAGATAATGTCAATAACTACTCTTAACACAATGGGTCTCTATTTTGTCGCGGGTCTTGATTTCTCCTTAGCTATTGTGCTTGCTTTTTTAACCGGAGTTCTCAATATCATACCTTATATAGGTCCGTGGATAGGTGCAATTTTTGCATCAGCAATAATACTAACAACGGGTCTGCCTGTTGGTGCAGATATAGGATCGCTTGTGGTTACTTTGATATCTGTATTTCTTTTCACCCAATTAGTTGATAATTTTGTATTCCAGCCTGTTATCTTTTCAAATAGTGCAAAAGCACACCCACTTGAGATCTTCATACTCCTTCTTATAGCAGCCAGTGTGGCAGGTGTTGTCGGGATGCTGGTAGCTATCCCCTCATACACAATCATCCGGGTTTTTGCCAGGGAATTTTTCTCCAACTTCAAACTGGTTCAAAAACTTACAGATCAGATCTGATAGACAATAAAAAAGAGGATGACTTTTGGCCATCCTCTCTCAATTTAAAAGCTTAGATTACTCTTTGCGAGAAAGTGCATTATACTTCTCATATCCGGCCATATGCTCGGGGCTCTTTTCACGGAAACGGAAGTAGATGTTTTTAAGATATTCAGCAACAACGGCTTTAATCTCTTCATCCTTAGTAGATGCAAAACACTTTTCAAAAGGCTCTATGGCAAACTCAAGATTAGCTTCAAGGTTTTTAACCATAGCTTCGTATTTAGCATCATCCATCTCATCTGCAGCTTTCACCTGAATATCCACAGCTTTATCGTAGTATGCGGCACCAATTGCAAAATAACCGAAATAGTAGTTACTGTCTGTCTCTACAGATTTTTTGTAGCACTCAACAGCTTTATCGAAATCATTCAGGTTTTTCCATACATTACCCTCTGCGTAGTAAAGCGTAGCGTTCTCCGGCTCATTTTTCTGCGCCTGGTGTATCAGCTCCAGAATCTTTGCAGGGTCGTCATTGGATTCGATATATGTATTGATCAAAGATACAAGGATACTCTGTGTGCTTGGATGTTTTCTGAAGCCGTTATTGAGAACCTCTTTTGCCATCTCAATATCCGATTTTGACTTGTAACACTCTGCAAGATAAGAATATGCATCTCCTTTGGCATCATAATTCAGTTCGATGGACTTTGTGAAAAACTGAGTTGCTCTATCGAAATCTTTATCCATAAATGCTGTTAAACCTGCATAGTAGATAAAAGCTGTATCAATAATATTCACAAATTTATGAGCACCAATTTTAACTGCTTTTTCAAAAAATAGTGAGGATGTTTTGTACTCACCCAAAGTGTAGCTGCACATAGCTTCGTTAAACACTTTTCCCTTAAGAGCTGTTAGCAGATCTGTTATCTCTTTGGTTCTGGCACCCTTGGTGTCCAAATCAACTGCCTTCTCAAGAGCTTTGTAAGCCTCTTCTAAAAGATCTTCGTTAACATACTTGTTAGTAATTACCCAGGCAGCCAGTTCACCGGATGCTCCATAATAGAGTTTTTTGTCTGTATATTGATCGATAGTGAAAGGAACACCGGCAACTGTGGCCTCCTCTGTCTTTTCAATTCTCTGATCTTTAAGCAGAATTTTTGTGTCAATTCTTGAAGCACCAAGCCATATTGACTTAATTGGAGCCTCGTAAACATCTGTATATGCAGATGACAGTTTAGTCCAGGTTTGAGGATTCTCAGCTTTTTTTGGATTCTGAGCATCACTCTTTGCCTTTTCAAATACCTTTACAGCATCTGCCACATCTTTTGTTTGTGCTCCCAGCTGAACAGAAAACAGCAATATCAGAGCAATTAATAATTTTTTCATTTGGAATATTCAGATTTTAAAATTTTTAAAAATATTATAATTAAATGTCTGTGTCAATACTCTCGGGTAATCTCTCTTCGCTTTTATTTACGCTGCATACTGCTGCAATGGAGTCTCCCTCTTTAATGTTTATGAGCCTGACGCCTTGAGTTGCCCTTCCTGCAAGTCTTATATTAGCGACTGCAACTCTGATTGTTATGCCGGACTTATTAATAATCATTAGATCATTTTCGTCAGTTACATCCTTCATTGCAATAAGTGAGCCAGTTTTTTCGGTTATATTGATGGTCTTAACCCCTTTTGCTCCTCTGCTGGTTACTCTGTAGTCCTCCAGAAGAGACCTTTTTCCGTATCCATTTTCACTCACTACCAGAATGTGTTTTTTATCACTCTCTACTGCAGATGGATCTACACATATCATACCTATAACTTCGTCACTCTCTCCAATGTTTATACCACGAACTCCTGCTCCGGTGCGTCCAATAGCTCGGGCATCTTTCTCGTTGAATCTCACACATTTGCCACCCCTGGCCGCAAGCAGTATTTCATTGTTACCGTTTGTCAGTACTGCTTCGAGCAACTCATCATTCTCTCTGATTGTGATTGCATTAACCCCATTTGCCCTTGGTCTTGAATAGGCCTCAAGCGAGGTCTTTTTAACAGTTCCCTTCTTAGTTGCCAGTACTATGTAGTTGTTATTAATATACTCTTGATCATTGAGTTTCGGAACATTTATATATGCACACACCTTATCGTCCTGAACAATATTTAGGACATTCTGAATAGCTCTTCCTTTAGATGCTTTTGAACCCTCGGGAACCTCATACACCTTTAACCAGAAGCATCTGCCCTTTTGCGTAAAGAAGAGCATCGTACTATGCATATTTGCAACATATATGTGTTCAATAAAGTCCTCATCGCGGGTATTGCTTCCTTTAACTCCTACCCCGCCCCTGTTTTGAGTTCTGTATTCAAAAAGAGGAGTTCTCTTAATGTATCCAAGGTGAGATATGGTAATAACGACATCTTCGTCAGGATAGAAATCTTCCGGATTAAAGTCTTCGGCAGATGGTTCTATTGTTGTTCTTCTGGCGTCACCAAAGCTGCTCTTAAGAGCTGCGAGCTCATCCTTTATTATCTGCATCTGCAGCGAAACATTTGCCAGTATTTCGTTTAGGTGGAAGATAAGTTTCATCAACTCATCGTACTCTCCCTGTAGCTTCTCTCTCTCAAGACCTGTAAGTTGGCGCAGACGCATCTCAACAATTGCAGAGGCTTGTATTTCGCTAAACTGAAATCTCTCCATAAGGCGTGTTTTTGCCTCATCTACAGTTTTTGAGGAGCGGATAATTACAATTACCTCATCAATGAAATCCAGCGCAATTAAAAGAGCTTCCAGAATATGAGCTCTCTTCTGTGCCTGGTCCAGATCAAATTTTGCGCGTCTTACAACAACATCGTGTCTGTGACGTACAAAGTATTTTATTAGCTGTTTGAGATTTAGCATCCTTGGCCTTCCGTCCACCAGTGCAATGTTGTTAACAGAGAAGCTGGACTGGAGCGGAGTCATCTTGTAGAGTGTGTTTAGAACCACATTGGCAACAGCTCCAATTTTGAGTCGAATTACGACTCTCATACCTGTCCTGTCGCTCTCGTCATTGATATATGCTATCCCATCTATCTTCTTCTCCTCTACAAGCTCGGCAATCTTCTCAATAAGCTCTCTCTTGTTTACCATATATGGTATCTCGGTAACCGCAATTGTCTCTCTTCCACTGTCACTCACCTCAATTTCGGTCTTGGATCTTACCACTATCCTCCCTTTGCCTGTTTCAAAAGCATCTTTAATACCCTGCAGACCAAGAATTATACCCCCGGTAGGGAAATCCGGTCCTTTTATATATTGTAACAACTCCTCGGTTTCAATCTCGTTGTTATCTATGTAGGCACAGATAGCATCTACTGTCTCTGAAAGATTGTGAGGCGGCATATTGGTTGCCATACCTACAGCTATACCTGAGGCTCCGTTTAACAGAAGAAGCGGTGCTTTTGCAGGAAGAACAATAGGCTCCTGAAGAGAGTCATCGAAGTTTGGTCTGAAATCAACTGTATTTTTATCCAAGTCTGAGAGGACCTCCTCTGCCAGCTTCTTGAAACGCGCTTCGGTGTAACGCATTGCAGCAGGTGAGTCCCCGTCAATAGAGCCGAAGTTACCCTGTCCGTCAACCAGCATATACCGAAGGCTCCACTCCTGAGCCATCCTTACCATTGCCTCATAGACACTTGAATCTCCGTGAGGGTGGTACTTACCAAGCACCTCACCGACAATACGTGCAGATTTTTTGAAGCTGGCTCCGGATGTAAGACCGAGATCGTACATTCCGTAAAGCACTCTTCTGTGAACTGGTTTTAATCCATCCCTCACATCCGGAAGAGCCCTGGATACAATTACCGACATCGAATAGTCGATATAGGCGCTCTTCATCTCATCCTCTATATTAATTTTTATTATTCTAGAGTTGTTCTCAGATTCCTGAATCATTTTATATTTGTAATTTCATTTTTAAAAAAGAGGTGCTAAAGTACAAAGAAAAAATCTCTTGAACAAATTGAATATATAATTGTCTTTAATAGGTATACTTAGAAATAATATTATAAAAAGAATGAACCTTCAATTGTCAGACGAACTTAACGAAATTATCTCCTATAGTAAAGAGGAAGCAATGAGGATGGGAAGCTATACTATTGGCACAGACCATCTGATTTTAGGCATTTTACGCCATCAGGACAACTCTGCTTTCGAAGCAATAATGAGGTTCGGCGTAGATTATAAAGTGATCAAAGGGAGAATAGAGGAGAAAATAAAAATCGGAGAGATGGTGCCTTTTGAACAGGCAGATAAATTAAATCTCTCAAAAGGTACCGAGAGCTCATTAAGAGTTATGTATCTTGAAGCAAGATCTCTGGAGCAGGGCAAACCGGGACCGTTACATCTATTGTTGGCAATTATGAGAGTAGAAGAGTGTATTTCGGTTGAGATACTGCGTGAATACCAAATTACTTACGACAGTATTAAAGCCACTCTCAAAGGGAAACAGCTTCCAAAGCCATCTGCCTCCTCTTCATTTGACGAAGAGATGGAGAGACCCCGCGGACCCCGAGATGATACTCCAGGGAAAGGGGCAAAGAACCCCAAACAGAGCTCCGATACACCTGTCATAGACAGTTTTGGATACGATCTTACCGGAGCTGCAGCTGAGGGTAAATTAGACCCAGTGGTTGGCCGTGATAAAGAGATTGAGCGACTTGCCCAAATTCTGGGAAGAAGAAAAAAGAATAACCCCGTTATAATAGGTGAACCGGGAGTAGGCAAATCTGCAATAGCAGAGGGTCTGGCTTTGAGAATATCTCAGAAGAGGGTCTCAAGAGCGCTTTTAAATAAGAGAATCGTCTCTCTCGATATAGGGTCTATTGTTGCGGGAACAAAATACAGAGGTCAGTTTGAGGAGAGGATGAAGGCTATTCTCAACGAGCTTGGGAAAAACCCAAATATTATCCTGTTTATTGATGAGTTGCATACTCTTGTTGGAGCCGGTGGAGCATCGGGTTCACTGGACGCTGCCAATATGCTTAAACCTGCACTTGCAAGGGGAGATATCCAATGCATTGGAGCAACTACTCTGGATGAATATAGAGAGCACATAGAGAAAGATGGGGCTTTAGAGAGAAGGTTCCAGAAAATAATGGTAGAGCCTACATCTTATGATGAAACATATAACATCCTAATCAATATCAAGGAGCGGTACGAAAAGCACCACAACGTAAAATATACCGATGACGCTATTGTAGCCTGCATAAGACTATCTCAGAGGTATATAACAGACAGATGCCTACCGGATAAAGCAATTGATGCTCTTGATGAATCGGGTTCCAGAGTACACCTTAAACATCTGAAAGTTCCCGATTTCATTGTCGAGATTGAGAATGAGCTGGAGCCTGTAAGGGTAGAGAAGAGGCTTGCAGTTGCCCGGAATGAATTTGAGCGCGCTGCAGAGCTTAGAGATATTGAGGAGAAGAAACTTAAAGATCTTGAACTGGCACAAAGTAAATGGAAAGAGGAGCAGAATCTTAACCCGCACGAGGTAAACGGCAACGATGTTGCAGAGGTTCTCTCTATGATTACCAGTGTACCGGTATACAGGCTTGCCGAGAAAGAGGGAGACAGACTCTCCAGAATGGGTGAAACTATAAGGAAGAAGATAGTTGGACAGGATGAGGCTGTAGATAAGATTGTCCGCTCTATTCAAAGAAACAGGGCGGGTCTTAAAGATCCTAATAAACCTATTGGTACATTCCTGTTTTTGGGCCCTACCGGGGTTGGAAAGACCCAGTTAGCAAAAATCCTTACCGAGTATCTGTTTGACTCTGTAGATAACCTCATTCGTATTGATATGAGTGAGTATATGGAGAAGTTTGCAATCTCCCGCCTGATAGGTGCCCCTCCGGGATATGTTGGTTACGAAGAGGGTGGCCAGCTAAGCGAGAAGGTGAGGAGAAAACCATATTCGGTTGTATTGCTGGATGAGATAGAGAAGGCCCACCCGGATATTTTCAATATCCTGCTTCAGGTACTGGATGAAGGTAGATTAACCGACAGTAACGGTAGGCATATAGATTTCCGCAATACTCTTCTAATTATGACTTCAAATATAGGAAGCCGTGAACTAAAAGACTTTGGTGCCGGATTAGGGTTTTCCAACTCTACAAAGAGAAATTTCACAGATAACAGCCGATTTATAATTGAAAAAGTGCTAAAGAAGACATTTTCACCCGAGTTTCTAAACCGTCTGGATGAACAGGTGCTCTTTAACCCGCTTACCAGAGATGATATCTGCAAAATCATTGATATTGAGCTCAACGATCTGTATAAGCGTATTGATATAGCAGGGTACTCACTGCAGGTGAGTGACGAGGCTAAGCAATTTGTTGCAGAGAAGGGTTACGACCCACAGTTTGGGGCAAGACCTTTAAAGAGGGCTATCCAGAGATATATAGAGGATACTCTTGCAGAGGCAATTATTGGCGGACATTTCAAATTGGGAGATAAAATCCTTATTGAGATGGATAGAGAGGGGTTAAAGGAGGGCGAAAGTTCTGAGAAACTTAAGGTTTCCCGAATTGACAATTAAAATATAGTTCTCTTCATTAAACTCCGGAGCCCGGTATTTACGGTCACTCCGGAGTTTTTTTATTGAGACCCTCTCCATTGTCTCTTTATTTACATAAAACTCTATCGGCTTTGTCTCTCCCGCAAATTTGAACCCAAGTTTCTTATATACATCCCCGTAAGACCAGTCAATATCTGCATAGGTCATTATCTCCTGAGGTTCTACCTCCTTCACAAAACAGTCCATTAGACGCCCCATTCCCCCCACTACCCTCGCAGAACCCGCACTGGCATACCTGACCCACTCAAAAGAGCTTATAATGCCGCTCTCTCGCCTCATAGGCCTGGATTGCGAGAAGGTGGCAACAGCTACCAGTTTTTTTTTATAAAAAAGCCCATATCTGTATTTACTCCTTGTACTCCCAAGCAGATGGTTCTTGTCAAGGAATTTTGATGCAGACTCTGCACTTATTGCAGAAACTGTGCATTTACGGGCAAAAATAGCCTCTCCCCTGCCGAGAATTGCCAGTATCCTGTTTTTAATTACCTCACCTTTTGTGTGCCAAAGATCTTCGTAAATTGTTATAACTTGCTCTTTATAAGTGCTATTTATGGGAGTTTCACTCTCCTTTGTGAGAGAGGTAACAGTATCAATTTCCGGGGCTCCATCTTTACTAATTGAGATAACCTCTATTGTAAGCCCCTTATGCAAAATTGTAATTCTAATCCCGGAAAAGCCGTACTCAATTGAGTTTTGCTCCAGGAACAATATTACTGACAAAGGGAAAGGGGTATTCATTTTGAATGCTTTACAATTCGCTCTACTGCAAAGAAGACAAATTTAATAGTTTATATCGGATTTTTGAAAAAGAAATTTGGAAATAAAGTTATGTTGGCATATCTTTGCACTCCCAAAACCGAAGATTCAGTAGCTCAGCAGGTAGAGCACAACACTTTTAATGTTGGGGTCCTGGGTTCGAGCCCCAGCTGGATCACAAAAACAGAAGCCAAGCAACAGC
>Ga0154556_1010_pt1 | contig 15888 bp, 9 predicted proteins | sample RifGroF2_FD_105699 | JGI IMG/M metagenome (GOLD analysis project Ga0154556, IMG submission 105699) | Bacteroidetes bacterium GWF2_41_61 | reverse complement strand
AACATAGCAAAACATAGCATACAAGCAGTGCAAAGATGTAGGGGTTTGTAACAAAGAGCAGAGTTACAAAAACAACCAGTTGACTCCCTAATATCAATCTAAAAGTCTGAATCCGTCCAATCCTGTCTGATACTCCTCCCCAGAAAAACCGGCCTATTCCGTTAAAAATTGAGCTTACTGCAATGAGTGTGCCTCCTATTGCAGCAAGCGAAACAGGGTCACCACCCGGTCTGTAGAGGCTCCACAGATCCTGCATCATAGGTGACTGGAAACTGATAAACATTATACCAGCAGTGATATTGACAAAGAAAACAACCCAAATCATTAGAAACTTTAATGTAAAAATGGCCTCTGTGGCGGTAATCTCTTCTCCCTTGCTGTTATCTGTTGCAGATATTTTTGCAGGGGATGTATAGCCTTCGGGCAAGTACCCGGCCTGCGGTTGTTTAATAAAGAGGGCGGCAATAAAGCCAAGTAGCAGAATAAATAGGCCAATTATAAAAAACGAAGTGATAAGATTGCCATCTGCAATGTTCAAAACTGTAGGGGCAATAAATTTAGACATTACCAGAGCTCCAAAGCCAAACCCCATAACCACCATTCCGGTAACGAAACCCTGTTTGTCCGGAAACCATTTTGATGCCGAAATGACCGGAGTCACATAGCTCATTCCAATACCCCACCCGCCAACAACTCCAAACCCTAAAATTAGAGCCGGCAAACTATGGAATTTAAGTGCCAGGCTCCCGAGAATGAACCCTGTCCCGTACATAATTGCACCAATAACAGCCAGTTTTGTAGGCCCAAATTTGGGAAGGTTTATCCCACTCCAGGCAGCAGAGATTCCAAGAAATAGGATATTGGCACTAAAGACCCAGGCCACACCCGAGTTTGACCATCCATACGCCTCAACGATGGGCTTTTGAAAAAAGCTCCAGGAGTATACAGTCCCCAGAACAATCATTAAAATTGTTCCCATCACAGCCACCAGCCACCGGTTTTGAATTGGAACTAAAGTCATACGATTACTTATTATTAGGTTTAGTAATATAAATCTGTAAATGTAAATTTAGTTTAAATATTAAAATTATTATATTTGGTTAAAACTAACCTTATGAAGAACTTCATTATTTTTGGCCCTCCGGGGGCCGGGAAAGGTAGCCAGGCGGTTATTCTCGCCAAAAAATATAACCTAAAACATATCTCAACCGGAGATATCTTAAGGGAGGAGATCAAAAACGGAACAAAGCTGGGTCTTAAGGTAAAATCTCTTATGGACGAGGGTGCTTTGGTTAGTGACGATATTATCCTTGAGATTATTGAGAGTGTCATTCTAAACGCAAAAGGGTATACCGGTTTTTTATATGACGGATTCCCCAGAACCGTTTATCAATTTAGCGCGCTGGATGAGTTTCTTCAAAAGATCGGACAAAGAGTAGACGCTGTTATCTCTCTGGTTGTAAAAGAAGAGGTTATAATCCGAAGAATGCTTCGCCGGGCCGAAATTGAGGGTAGAGCAGATGATGCCGATATTAATGTTGTTAAAACCAGGATTGAGACATACCGGGAGCAGACAGAGCCGCTCATTGAGATATTCCAAAAGAGAGGGAATTACTATCCTCTCGAGGGTGATACCACAATTGAAAAGAATTTCAATGAAATATGTACTCTTATAGACAGCCTTGGATAATCTCTCTTCATCTATGTTAAATTTCTAAATCTCACATTTAATTCTTAAATTTATTGTACTATTATTTAGGGATATTAAATAGTGAATCTATGAAATTGATTAATCAAAACCAGGAGGGTAGCCTGGATAGCTTGACCTTTCTCTCCGGCACGGCAATAAAATTTGCCTCTTCGGGTATAAGTGATTCAATCTTTCAATTCATAGGAGAATCTCTTCGGGAGCTCAATCCCAACGCAATTATTATTGTAAACTCAATTGACCCGGAAAGGGAGACCAGCACAACCGAGGTCTTTCTTTCACCGCCAAATCTTTTAGAGAGCATCATATCAACCCTTGGATTCAAACCCGTGGGCAAGGTTTACAAAGTTGACTCATCTATTCTGGAGCTCAATTCTGGCTATATAAGAAAATTCGACCAGGGTATACACGAGCTCTCTTTTAGAACTATTCCTATAGTCGTCTCCAAATCTCTTGAACGGCTTGTAAATCTTAGTTCAATATACGGTATCGCATTTATGGCAGACAACAAAATGTTTGCAAATGCCGCATTGATATTCCGTAAAGGGGATACTCTTGCCCATCAGGAGACCATTGAGACTTTTGTAAGACAGGCTTCTGTAACTCTTAAAAGAATAGAGGCCGAGAGAAGTGAAGATAAATACAAATCACTTTTTGAGCATATGACACAGGGTGCTTTTAATATGCGCTCAGATGGAAAGATAACCGATGTAAACAGAGTTGCCCTGGAGCTTCTTGGTTTTGATAAGGTAGATTTTCTAAGTAAAACAAACAGAACGGAAGATTGGGATTTAATCGACGAGAATCACAAATCTATTTCTGCAAAAGAGTTTCCGGTAACTATCGCATTAACAAAAGGAGAGCCGGTTTACGAAAAGATTATCGGAGTGTTTAATCCTATCCGAAAAGATTATGTGTGGCTGTTGATAAATGCTATCCCTCAATTTAAGAGCGGGAATAAAGCCCCAACCTCGGTTTTTGTCACATTTCAGGACATTACGACAATAAAGAGATCTATTAACAAGGTGATGGATTCCGAGGCAAATGCCAGGGCAATAATGGAATCCACCGATGATGTAATAATCCTTCTTGACCCAAATGGGGTAGTAATAGACTCGAATAAAGCCCACGCAAATAGATTGAACATTGAGCGGGAGAATTTAATTGGGAAAAATGTTTTTGATTTGCTGCCCCAGGATGTAGGGAGAACAAGAAAAGAGGCGATCAAGGAGGTAATTCAAACCGGCAAACCTGTTCACAAAGAGGACTTCAGAGATGGATTCTGGAACGAGTACTCTATTCACCCCATAGTTTCACATAGAGGAAAAGTAGAACGGGTTGCTGTATTTTCAAAAGATATTACAGAGAAAAAAAAGGCAGAAGAGCATATCAGAAATAACTACTCCCTTCTGAGAATTGCGGGAGAGACAGCAAAATTTGGAGGCTGGATAGTGGATATTGAGAAGAATATTGTGATTTGGTCCGATGTAGTCGCAAAAATCCACGAAATTGAGCCAGGATTCTCTCCTTCAGTTGAAGAGGGAATCCATTTTTACGCACCTGAGTGGAGAGAGAAGATATCGGAGATATTCTCCAATTGTGTCAAAAATGGAACACCTTACGACGAAGAGATGGAGATAATTACACCAAAAGGAAAAAGGGTGTGGGTCAGAACTACCGGAGAGGCTGTAAAAGATCATAAAGGGAAGACAATAAAGATACACGGAGCTTTCCAGGATATCAGCGAGTACAAAAAAATATCGGATGCACTGATTGCTTATGAACGAAAATTTAAGAGTTCTATTGACAGTCTTCTGGATGCGTTTGGAATGTACACGGCAATCAGAGATAAAAACAATAATATAACCGATTTCAAAATTGATTATGTAAATCCAAAGGCTTGTGAACTCAATAAAATGAGTAAAGAGGAGCAAATTGGCAAAGGTTTATGTGAGATTCTCCCCTCACATCTTTCATCCGGCCTCTTTGATGAGTATGTAGAGTTAGTGGAAACGGGAAATGTAATAGAAAAAGAGTCTGTTGCATATCAGGACACATATAGTGGGGAGCTTATAAAAAGGACATTTGAGATTAAGGCATCAAAATTCTCAGATGGGTTTATTGCAACCTGGAGAGATATCTCTGCAAGAAAACAGACAGAGGAGAAGCTTGTTGAAAGCGAACGGGAAAAGGCCTCTTTAATTGATAACTTACCCGGCTTTGTATATAAGTGCGCTTTAGATCACGAATGGACAATGTTTTATATAAGCGAAGAGTGTTACAAGATTACCGGATACCACCCGGAAGATTTTATCTTAAATAAAAAGATATCTTATAATAACATAATTCACACCGATTTCAGAGAGGCAATATGGAGTAAATGGCAGATTGTCATATCTTTAGGAACACCCTTTCGAGAGGAGTATCAAATAGTGACTGCAGATAATCATCTAAGATGGGTTTGGGAGCAGGGTCGCGGAGTTTACTCTAAAGAGGGCGTACTTACTCATCTTGAGGGATTTATAACAGATATAACTGAGCGAAAAGAGATGGAAGAGGCTCTGAGGGAGAGCGAAGCGAGGCTTGTAGAGCTAAACGCTACCAAAGATAAGTTCTTCTCAATTCTTGCACACGACCTAAAGAGCCCTTTCAACAGTATTATCGGAATTGGAGAGCTCCTTATAGAGCAGATTAAGAAAAAAGAGTTTGCAGATATTGAAGAGTATGCATCAATAATGAAGGACTCTTCTCATAAAGCGATAAACCTGCTAACGAACCTGCTCGAGTGGTCCCGCTCGCAAACCGGCCGGATGGATTTTAATCCTGAGTTTTTGCGACTCTCCCAGCTTGCAGATGAGGTGGTTGACCTTTTAAATTATACAGCAAACCAAAAATCTATCTCTATCCACTCTCAAATTCCAAAAAGCGCTGTCTGTTATGCCGATAAAGCGATGATTAGTTCTGTCCTGCGTAATCTTGTCTCAAATGCCATTAAATTCACCGGTAAAGGTGGAGAGATTGTTGTCTCGGCAAAAATGACGGAAGATAAATGCATTGTTACTGTGTCTGACAACGGTATAGGAATATCAAAGAGTGAAATAGACAATCTCTTTAGAATCGACAAATTTTACTCTACCAGAGGGACCGAAAATGAGGGAGGAACAGGCTTAGGTCTAATTCTTTGTAAGGAGTTTATCACCCGTCACGGCTGTGAGATTTGGGCAGATAGTAAAAAGGGCGAGGGAAGCAGTTTCTCTTTTTCTCTGCCCAGGGATTCCCGTTAAATAATAAAGCGATAGGTCGGGTATCTGTTTTTTTCTTATATTTACACCTGTAAATTTTGAACTGCACATTTTGTGTTAGAAAAGTCTGCTCTCAAAAGGAGAGTTATGTTTGAATTGATTTAAACTTTGAAGACCTTCATCTGCAAACTTCTCAAAATGGAGTTTGTTGTAATCTAAAGACCCTTAAGTGGGTTCCTCAAAATTACTATCCACCAAAATTTCTTTTGGATGAAACCAATCATTGAGCTCATAAAAGAGCTTGCCGACAAGCACGGTCGCAACAGGCACAGCCTGCTTCCCATTCTACAAGGTGTCGTTGAACAGGAGAGGTATCTCTCCGAATATTCAATGATAGAGATAGCCAGGGAGCTTGATATACCTGCGACTGAAGTTTATGGAACCGCAACCTTCTATACTTTTTTGGACTACAAAAAGATGGGCAGAAACATCATTCGTGTATGTAAAACCATCACCTGTTCTATGAAAGGAGAAAAGCAGATTATGCTTGCAATAGAAGATATGTTAAAGATTAAAATCGGGGAGACAACCCAGGACGGGCTCTTCTCCTTACTTCAGACCAACTGTCTGGGGCTTTGCCACAAGGCGCCTGCAATGCTCATCAACAACGAGGTCTACACCGATCTTACTCCTGAGAAGATTCGTGAAATTCTTACTATGTATATGAACCGAAAAGATGAGGGAGAGAACAATGTCAACTAATTATCAACTAAAAAGGGCCGACTTCATTTTCAAAAACGAAAATGATTGGGAAGAGGTGCTGAGCAAAAGTATCAGCCGTCCACCACAAGAGCTGATAAATGAGTTGATCAGCTCCGAACTTAAAGGTAGGGGGGGAGCAGGATTTCCTACGGGATTAAAATGGAAGGTCTCGTCGGAGGTGAAGAGTGATGTTAAATATGTAATTTGCAATGCCGACGAAGGAGAACCTGGCACCTTCAAAGATAGGGAAATTTTGTCTATGGTTCCTTTCAAAGTTTTGACGGCAATTGCAATATGCGGGTATGTTATCGGTGCTAAAGAGGGTTTTATATACCTCAGAGGGGAGTATAACTTCCTTAGGCCCGAACTTTTAAAAGCAATCAATGAATTTGAGTACTACTGTAAAGAGATTAAGTTAGATTTCTCCATAAAAATATTTATGGGCAGCGGTGCTTATATCTGCGGAGAGGAGACTGCTCTTTTCGAATCTATGGAGGGTAAGAGAGGTGAACCAAGAAACAAACCACCCTACCCTACTCTTTCCGGATATATGGGTAAACCGACTGTCATCAATAATGTGGAGACTCTTGCACACACCTATACTATATTCAAATACGGCTCTAAAAGATTTTACGACCTTGGAGTTCAATACTCAAGAGGTTCGAAACTCTTTTCTGTTTCGGGAGATACTCCAAAACCGGGAATCTACGAACTGGAACTTGGAATGAGCCTATCTGACTTCGTTGAGGAGTTCGGTGACGATGATACAAAGGCCGTTCAGGTTGGCGGTGCATCGGGATTTCTTGTTCCAAGAAAGAGGTTTTCAGAGACTAATATTGGCTTCCAGGGCAAACTGGTTGGCATTTCACTTCCTACCGGAGGATCTATGATGCTTTTCAACAGTTCAAGATCTATGTACAATGTACTGGACAACTATCTTAACTTCTTTGCAGAAGAGTCTTGCGGGCAGTGCACACCTTGCCGTGTCGGTTGCCAACAGCTCCTCAAGGGTATTAAAGCCGTTAAAAGGGGGGAGAAAAATGCTCAGTATCTGGATAAAATGTTAAAACTTGCCGAAACTATGCAGGTGACTGCTAAATGTGGTCTGGGTCAATCGGTTGGTAACTCGTTTTCATCTATAGTTGAGAACTTCCGTGAGGAGATGATTTACTAATGCCAAAAAATTATTTTATGGGAAAAAATCTGAAAATAACTATAAACGGTGCAACTGTAGAGGTTGCAAAAGGTGCCTCAATACTTGATGCAGCAGGCCAGGCAGGAGTAATTATCCCCACTCTATGTTACCACAAAGATCTTTGTGTAGCGGGAAACTGCAGAGTTTGTGTAGTAGAGCTGGTTGGTCAGAAAAGACTATCTCCTGCTTGTGCAACTCCTTGTGAAGAGGGTATGGAGGTGTTAACCAACACTCTAAAAGTGAGAAACTCCAGAAAACACATTATTGAGTTACTCCTATCTGAGCATAATGCAGACTGTACAAGCTGTTATAAAAACGGTAAGTGCGAGCTCCAGAGTCTGGCGTCGGAGTATAAAATTATGAATCAGGACTTCATCAATCTTATCCCGTTCCATAACTATACGATTGATATGTTCTCTCCGTCAATTATCAAAGACGACAGCAAATGTATCCGTTGTCAGAGATGTGTTCGTACCTGTGCCGAACTTCAGGGGGTAAATGCACTCACTATGTCTTACAAAGGTGAGCACGCCAAAATAACCACCTTCTTCGAAAAGGCTATGAACGATGTAGTTTGCACAAACTGCGGTCAGTGTATTAACCACTGCCCTACAGGAGCGCTGGTAGAAAAAAATTACATAGAAGAGGTTTGGAATGCAATTGCAGATAAAACAAAACACGTGGTTGTTCAAACTGCTCCTTCTGTTCGTGTCGGGTTGGGCGAGGAACTCGGGTTTGAACCGGGTGAAAGAGTTACCGGCAAGATGGTATCGGCACTTAAAAGGCTTGGTTTCGATGCAGTTATGGATACCGACTTCACTGCAGACCTTACCATAATGGAGGAGGGAACAGAGCTTCTCACAAGACTTAAAAAGGCTTTGGTAGATAAAGATCCAAATATTAAACTGCCAATGACAACCTCTTGCTCTCCGGGCTGGATTAAATTTATTGAGCATATGTATCCTGAGTATCTGGGCAACCTCTCCAGCTGCAAATCTCCGCAGCAGATGTTTGGTGCCCTCGTTAAGACATACTATGCTAAAGCTCGCAACCTGGATCCAGCAAACATAATTTCTGTATCCATAATGCCTTGTACCGCTAAGAAATTTGAGGCCAACCGCCCGGAGATGCACGATAGTGGTTACAGAGATGTAGACTTGGTTCTTACCACCAGAGAGCTCGCTATTATGATTAAACAGGCCGGTATAGATTTTCTCAAGCTTGAAGATTCACACTACGACAGGCTTATGGGAGAATCAACAGGTGCCGGTGTTATCTTCGGGGCAACCGGAGGGGTTATGGAGGCAGCATTAAGAACTGCTTACGAACTGGTTACAGGGCGTGAAGTTCCGTTTGAGAACCTTAACATCAAACCTGTCCGCGGTATTGAGGGTATAAGAGAGGCCACCATCAAGATAGAGAATACACTCAAAGAGTGGAGCTTCCTTGAGGGAGTAGAGCTCAAATGCGCTATCGCACACGGGCTTGCAAATGCCAAGATAGTGATGGATGAAATCAAGAGCGGGAAAGCGAATTATCACTTCATCGAATTTATGGCCTGTCCGGGTGGATGTCTCGGAGGTGGCGGTCAACCACTTCCAACCAGCCCTGAGATTCGTGCAAGACGCGCAGCAGCCATCTACGCCGAAGATGCCGGAATGCCATTGAGAAAATCTCACCTAAATCCGGAAGTTGTGAAGATCTACAAAGACTTCCTTGTAAAACCTTGTGGCGAGATGTCTCATAAACTCCTGCACACCAAATACACTCCGCGCAAACGTCGGTAAATTTTTGATTAAAACCAATGAAAAAGGTGGCCGGAATTTTCCGCCACCTTTTTTTAAAATACTACTGTTAAGCTTTGAAATAATCTATAGTATTCTGTTAATCTTGTTGCCATATTAATAAGCCTCGTTGACAGTTTCTTTCAAAATATCCAAAAAACCTGATTTTGGAATGTGGTTTATTCTCCCTTCATTGTATATTTACAGATGAGATTGTCCAAACTATAATCTTAAACTCATAACTTAAATATGAGATCTGATGACGAGAAATTTTTTAATCAGCTTTATTTAAAGTACTACCTTAAAATACAGCATATTGCTTATTCCTATCTCTTCGATATGGAATCGGCCAAAGGCGTAGCACAGGAGGTGTTCCTCAAACTTTGGGATAAACGAGAGATTATTGATCCAGAAAAGGGGGTATACGGATATCTTCTAATTACAACTAAAAACCTATGTATTAATATATTAAAAAGAAGAATAACTGACAATAAATTCAAGGATTTCAGTAATTACAAATTGCAGGCAGAGATAAACTTGCTTTCGTTATCTAACAATACCTCAGATAAATTGATTGAGAAGGAGATTTTAACTCTTCTTGATAATGCAATGAATATTATGCCAATCAAAGTTCGCTCAACTTTTATATTGAGCAGATCCGGCAATTTGAAACAAAAAGAGATAGCAGATATCCAGGGCGTCGCACTCAGAACAGTTGAAAGCAGATTGAAAACTGCTATGGAAATTTTAAAAAAGGCATTCAAGGATTATTTTGTAATGTTTATAAGTTTTTTTGCGCAATTATGTGGTTAAATTGTATCTATTGTAAATAATTTACTTACCCAGAAATGAAAATGGATGAAGATATAATAATAAGAGTCATTAGAGGTGAAGCCACTCCAATAGAGAATATGAGAGTACTTGATTGGATTAGAGAGTCAGACGATAATCTAAAAGAGTTCTCTGAGCTCAAGATGATATGGACGTTATCTTCTACACCCTCTGAGCTGGCAAAAGAGGAGGATCTGATAACCTTCAAAAAGGATATTTCTGCAAGATCTGCATTCAAATTTAGGACTAATAAGTTCTGGTTTGGATTTGCCTCTGCAATCTCTGTCGCAATTGTAATTTTACTTATTGGACTTTTTTCTGGAATATTTGTCACAGAGAATATAATCTCTGATAACAAAATAGCTACAAATAACCTTACTATGGTAAATCAAAGGTATATGTATACAGATAAAGGAGTTAAAGGAAAGGTTATATTACCTGACGGATCTATAGTGTGGCTTAATTCTGACACTAAACTGACATATCCCGATCTCTTTTCGGTAAATAAAAGAGAGGTGGAGATTTCTGGAGAGGCTTTTTTTGATGTTGTAAAAGACAGTATAAGACCAATGTTTGTAAAAACAGGAAAAGGATTTACTATTAAAGTACTTGGTACTAAATTTAATGTCAAGTCTTACGAAAATGATCAGGAGAGTAAGGCAATACTCTATAGTGGTTCAATTGAACTGATTACACAATCGGGCAATAATGAGAAAGAGGTTATCCTGGACTTAAAACCAAATGAATGTGCTACAATTGCATTTGATGGAACAACAAGAATTTCTCAGGTTGATAAATCAACAGACATTGCGTGGCTTAGGGGTGAGATTATATTTGAGGATACTCCGATGAGGGAGGTTTTAAAAGTAATAGAGAGATGGTATGGGAAGAAATTTGATGTTAGAGACAGCTCATTTTATAATTATAAACTAAATGCTTCTTTTAAATCTGAATCTCTGGTTCAGATATTGGATATCATTAACTTATGTACTTCTGTAAAATACAAAATAGTTGACGACAGAGTAATATTCCAGTAGAATTTTTTAACTAATAAATCTTCTTAAAATGTGGTTTTTCTATAGGACATTGTAATAGAATAAACCATAAATTTAAAGTATATGATTAAACAACTTAAAAACGGAGGTAAAATCTTTGTTTTATTCTTCGGGTTACTTTTCTGTCTGGTTCCAATAGGAGCTTATGCCCAGAAAATTTCTTTAAATCTTAAAGATGTTCCACTCAAAACGGTATTAAACAAAATCAGTGAAATCTCTGATTATAAATTTGTTTATACAAGCAATCTTGAAATTGAAAAGATCATTGTCTCCGTAAATGAAAATGGCAAAGAGGCGAAAGATGTTATAACCTCTCTTTTAAACGGGTTAAGTATTAACCATACAATTAAAGGGAAACAGGTTGTATTGACAGCCGTTCGTAGCAGAGTTTCAAATGAACAGGAGCAGCTCGGACCAAAAGAGAATAATGATTCTCAAACAAAATTTACAGTTAAAGGGATTGTACTGGATGCAACGACCGGACAAATACTCCCCGGAGCAAATATTAAGATAAGAAATAAAAATGTTTACCAGATTACTGATTTAAACGGGGCTTATTCAATTGCTGCCGACCCGAATGATGTACTGGTTTTTACATTTATCGGAATGAAAGAACAATTGATACCTGTAAATAGCAGATCTCTGATAAATGTATCGATGGAGCTGGATATGATTAAACTTGGTGATGTGATAGTTACCGGATACCAAACATTATCGAAAGAGAGATCAACCGGTTCATATTCGACAATTACTTCAGAATCACTTGAAAATAAATTACAACCATCGTTCAGAACTATGCTTGAAGGACAAAGCGCAGGTGTCTCGGTTTCGAACAGCGGTACTATTGTAATTAGGGGACTGTCAACGATTTCAGGTATTAAAACTCCTTTGATTGTTGTTGATGGATACCCTTTAATAGGAAATGGACTTGATTTAGAATCGGTAAATCCAGATAATGTTGAGAATATTACAATCTTAAAGGACGCCGTTGCAGCCTCCATTTATGGAGCAAGAGCTTCAAACGGAGTTATAGTAATCACAACTAAAAATGCACAATCGGGGAAATTTTCAGCTTCATATAAAGGAACTTACGGTTTAACACAAAAGTTGAATTTTAAATCCCTGAACTATGCCCCGATAAGTGATTACATAGATGCCGAGATTGAACTTTTCAATGCCAATCCAACAACTTATCTAAGTTCATATAACTCATGGAACAGGCTAACTGAAGTTCAATATTTAATGTTATCAAAAAGCCAGTCGTGGATGAGTGCTTCTGAAGCAGATTCAAAAATTGAATTACTAAGGAACAATGATGCGATGAGAGAGATTGAGAGATATATTCTCCGTCCGGAGAGATCTCAACAACATAGCGTTACTATTTCCGGCGGAACAGAAAAAAATCTTTTTAACGGATCACTAAAGCTTAATAAAGAGTTCGGAAACCTTGACAATAATGACAATTCCAGACTGATCGCAGATGTTAATAATGTATGGAAACCGGTTAAATGGTTCACATTTAAATTCCTGAGTAATATAAATTATACAAAATCAGTTACAAGCGGTGAAACTTACTCTAATTTCAGAAATGACCCTTACACCGATTTATATACTGACACCGGTGAAGAGATATTTTATAACCCGGCAGGTCAGAGAAGAATTCCGGAATATTCAAAATATTCGCTGATGAAGTCAATGCTCTATCATCCTGCAGATGAGCTGAAGTACCAGTATACAATGGATCAAAACCTTCAAATTAGAATAGGTGGGGATATTACTTTAAAAATAACCGACGATTTATCTATATCAGGTGGAGGCGTATGGGTAAAAGGTATGAATGACCGTAAAATTGTTAAACTTGGTGAATCATATTTAATGAGGTCTTCATATAATGATGGAGCCTCACGTACGAATCTAATCAAGAGATATATACCCGATGGAGGAAAACTTGATGGCAACCAGGGTAGTATGGAGTCGTGGGTATTGAGAGGGCAGATTAATTTCCGGAAAAATCTTGATAATAATAATCACAGGATATCTGCAATTATCGGAACGGAAATAAGTAAGGATACCTATCAAACAATTACTTTACCTACATACCTTGGATATAATCCTGTATCTGCAAGCGTCAATACCGGTTTTGATCCTTATGAATATAATAAAAATACCAATAACATAAAGGGTGATATGCTCTTTCAGAAAGCACCGGCAAATTTGGGAACTATCTCATACGGAGGTTCAATGAGTGTAAGAGATAACAGGTTTGCAGGGTGGTATGCTAATGGCTCTTACGAACTGATGAGCAAGTATATATTAAGTGGAAGTGTAAGATTAGATCTTACCAACTTTTTTGGAACAGACCCAAAGTACAGATATAAACCAACTTGGTCTATAGGAGGTACTTACAAGATCTCAGATGAAAACTTTTTTAAACCCTTCAAACAGATTGTTAACAGATTTAATTTGAGGGGATCATACGGTGTAAACGGAAATATATCGTTAAGTCATACCCCATATCTGGTTCTTAGTGTAGGATCGTTCAACTCTAACACTAACGGAATTTCTTACGGAATTTCCGGATTCCCAAACAATCAGCTCAGATGGGAGAGGACTAGTATTGTCAATATCGGGGCTGATATTTCGTTACTAAATGACAGAATAGGGATTATTGCTGAATACTATTCCAAAAAGAGTACAGACCTTATTGCAGCAGATGCAATAGATTATACAAGAGGGACAAATTCATTAACCCAGAATATAGGTTCAGTTTTAAATAATGGATTTGAACTTACAATTTCGGGTGACGTTTTAAAATCTGAAAATTTCAGATGGAATTCAGAGTTAATATGGAGTAATAATAAGAATAAATTGTTGACTTATAATGGAAATCTAACTCATATCCTGAATTATGCAACTACATCGGGAGCTTTGGTACCAAATCATCCAATGTACGGAGTTTGGGGAGTAAAGTATGCAGGTCTTGATAATACCGGAACTCCACTTTACTTTAATAAAGCGGGTGAAAAAATCAGCAGCGGAAATCTTCAGCCTGCCGATGCCGTATATATTGGAAGTTCAACTCCCTCAGATGAATTAAGTTTTAGAAATAATTTTACATATAAAAACTTTACCCTCTCACTGATGTTCGTTGCAAAACTTGGAGGATATCTCAGAACCGATTTGTTTAATGGTGCTACCATTAACAACAGACACGTAGGAGAGCGTTGGAAAAATCCCGGAGATGAGAATAGTACAATATATCCAAAATTGGTATCAGGCAATATTGAACAGTGGTATCTCCCTTATGCCGATACCTTTGCTGTTAGTTCAAATTTTTTGAAATTAAGAGAGATCAGCCTTTCGTACGATTTACCTTCTGTTTACTCAAAACTTGTCGGTCTTTCAGGAGTAAAAATATATGCTCAGGGAAGGAACCTGTTTTATTTTGCTTCGAAAAGAATTGATTTTGATCCTGAGGGGATTAATGCTAGACCTCAGTTATACTTTGGAATATCTCTGAATCTTTAAACCTAAAACAATGAAAAGACAACTATTTTCAATAATTATATTTACAAGCTTAGCGATATCGGGCTGTACTAAATTTCTTGATGTAAAACCAGCCGGAAAATTAATTCCGGAGAAGGGTGACGTCGCATCTTTTGAAAAATTGCTGAATAATGATTTTACCTTGACCGGTGGTTATTCGAATAACAATAGCGGATGCAGATTAAACTATCTTACAGACGATGTTGAGATGTCAAATAATCAGGCAAACTATTTTTGGGTAAGCTCATTCCCGAATCTGGATTCATATTTTGCCTATATTTTTAAAACTCCATATTACAATCCATCCGATCCTGATTTATATACATGGTGGATGGATTATTACAGAGCGATCGAATATTTTAACGTTTGTATAGATGGCGTAAATAGTGTAAGAACAGATAGTGAAGAACAATTGGCGAAAGAGACAATAGCTCAGGCAAAAGTAGCAAGAGCATACCTCTTCTTTAACTTATCTCTGATTTATGGCCCGGTTTACAATCCAAACGGAACCAATGATTTCAGGACTATTCCAATGAGGACTCAAAGTGATGTAATGGCACCGATGGAAGATCTATCTACTAACGGAGAGATATTTTCTCAGGTTCTTAAAGATATCCACTCATCGCTTAAAGATATACCGGATCTTGTAGCAAGTCCTTCCCGCTTTGGCAAAGTGGCTACTCTGGCATTTCTTGCACATTACCATCTTTTTACTCAAAAATATGATAGTGTTGCCCTCTATGCAAATCAGGCTTTAACATTGGCTGCTGTTCAAAAAGGTAGTATGGATAACCTTTTTTATGACTACAACAAGTTTACCTGGGCAGATGCAGGTGTTGCAACAGATCCCAACAAGAAAAATGCAAGTACGATTAATACATCACAAGGTTCCGATCCTCTGACAGCGAACTATCACAGAGAGATGCTGTTGTATCGTAAATGCTCAACCCCTCCGGGATCATCATATGCCTATCCATCTCAATCTTTTGTTAATCTATTCACTGTAGGACAGGATCTTAGACGAGAATATTTCTTTTTTGAATATAACGGATATAAAACAATTCAATCCGGCGTAACCTATGATGATGGAAGGCGTATTTTAAATTATCAGAATAAAATGGCAAGAACATCAGGATTTTCTTACCCTGAACTTCTTCTGTTAAGAGCAGAGGGAAGGGCGAGGAGTAACGACTTAACCGGCGCAATAGCAGATATTAATTTACTCAGAAAATTCAGAATGAAACCGGGATTCACCCAGTTTAACTCTGCAAACAAAGATGAGGTAATTCAGGAGGTTCTTAATGAGAGACGCAAAGAGTTACCTGTCGGATCACAAAAGAGATTTCTTGATCTAAAACGTTTTGTCCTTGAAACCGGAAAACCATGGTCGATCCAATCTATTACTCACACAGTTAACACAACACCATACACAGCCGGGATTAACACAGATTATTTCAGAATGCCAATTCAGAATGATGTTATATTGAAGAATCCACACTGGGGTCTTGAAATTGAGACAAGACCTTGGTCAAGCCAAAAGTAGCCAGGTATTTGTAAACTGGTATCTTTAAGAAATCAAGTAGGAGGAAAATAAAAATAGTTTTCCTCCTTTCTTATTTTATGTTCTTCACACTACTCTGCATAAGAAGGCAGAGATCTTTTCTAAAACAGGGTTTTACAATCTTTGCATTTGTATTGAGATTTAACATTTCCAACAGGGGCAAAAGAGAGCACGGCAATCAAAATCAAAAAGATCTTTTTGATT